>Ga0208300_100116_pt1 | contig 88818 bp, 92 predicted proteins | sample 23_taG_FD_184096 | JGI IMG/M metagenome (GOLD analysis project Ga0208300, IMG submission 184096) | Marine viral communities from Cariaco Basin, Caribbean Sea - 23_WHOI_OMZ (SPAdes) (version 2) | ecosystem: Environmental > Aquatic > Marine > Oceanic | place: Caribbean Sea: Cariaco Basin...
GCGAGAAGGTCAGCTTTTCAGGTACCATTTTGGAAGCGGCTGTTGGTGCTTGATGGATTGGTTAGGTTCTTGAAATCATAGCACTTTCAGCCGCTTTCTTTTATACCCTGTGAGAAATCCGGGCTAGGTGGGGCGACGGCTAACGACGAGCTACGCGGCAGCCTAACGGCATTTGGCCGCCGCAACACGGCTAATGGGCAAGTGGACGGGCTGTTTTCTGTGGGCCGCAGCGAGTCCGGCGATATTCGTCGCGCGGGCGGTGATGAAGCAGTAGAAGATGCCAGCCTCAATAGCCTGCTTTTGAAGGGCGGCTGGGAACCAAGCGACGACCAACGGGTGTTTATTAGCTGGCAGCACTATGATGAGCGCGCCACCCAACCCGCTAATCCGCAGCAGCTATCAACCAGCGCTAGCAACCCATTACGCGACCGTGATGTTGAGAGTAATAACGTACAACTTGGCCACCGCTGGCAACCGAGTGGTGCCACTGAAATCACCTCTCAGCTTTCCTTTAGCCAGCAGGATATCGACGAACCACAGGCTAACCGTACTCTTGAGCGAGTCGGCCTACAAAGCGATGGCTATCACAGCATCGACCATGGCTGGCTTTCACAAACACTGGTGTTTGGCGCTGAGCTGGAGCAGGCCCGCCAACGGCCTAACGGTGAAGCGAATGGTTTCCCGAAGGCTGATATCGATACTCAGTCAGCCTATCTTGACACCACCCTTACCGCGGGCCGCTATTTAGCTGAGGGCGGTGCGGGGCAGTTTGACGTCGGCATTGGCGCGCGCTATGACCGCTATGATGCCAGTGGTCAAAACGATGCCGACAGCGTGCACGACCAAGTGTCGCCGCGCTTTCGTCTTGCCTGGCGACCCGATGACACCTTAATGCTGTTCTCCGGCTACGCCGAAGCCTTCCGCGCCCCCAGCCTTTCCGAGCTTTACGCCAACGAGCGTCACTTTGCCGGGTTCTGCGCTGGGCCATCTTTCTGCACGCCCGACAACTACTGGATTCCCAACCCGAACCTGTCGCCTGAAACCAGCCGCACCTGGGAAAGCGGAGTGGTGTGGCACCAAGGCGACTGGCAGGCACGCGCCAGCTACTTTGACACTCGTGCAGACGACTTCATCGACACCCAGGTCGATATCATGGCGGGCACCACTCAGGCCGTAAACGTGCAGCGTGCCCAGCTATGGGGCTATGACGCTCGACTTACTTGGCAACCTAGCGCATTCCCGCTACTAACCAGCTTTGTAGGTCTTTCCGAGGTATCCGGCAAAGATCGCGATAGTGGTGAGGCTCTGGGTAGCCAAACACCGCTGGAAATGACCCTGGGCAGTGATGTTGCGCTTTATAACAACGCTGTACGGATCGGCTGGCAAGGCCGCTTTGCCCAGGCGTTCGACAAACAGGGCGGCGATGAACGCCTACCAGGCTATGGGCTGCACGATATCCATCTTGCCTGGCAAATCACTCCCGCTATTGATACCGCGCTGCGCCTCGCCAACCTCGGCGACAAAGTGTGGTATCGGCCCGATGGCAGTCTGGGCGACGGACGTAGCCTGTTCGCCACCCTCAACTGGCAGTGGTAACTCCTTGCAATGTTAAGCCTAGAGGTGACGTATGATTGAGTCCCAGCAGATCGCAATTCTCGAAGCCTTTGACGCAGCACGAGCGGCACAGCCTCGCCTGCCAGCGATTGATATTGCCGAGCGCTTATCAATTAGTGAAGGCGAACTTCAGGCCGCGCGCTTAGGCCGTGACGTATGGACCCTGCCCCTCACGCCGAAAGACCTTGCTGCTCGCTTCCCCCTATTAGGCCGAGTCAAAGCGCTCACCCGCTCCCGTTTAGCCGTGCTTGAGCAAACCGGTGATTACCCTGACCTGGACGGCGGGCCGCAAACCGGCTTGCTGCTTGACCCAGGCGGCCTAGATTTACGGTTGCTGTACTCCCACTGGCACTGGGCTTGCCTAATTCGTGACCCCATGCCCACGGAGAACGAGCAAGGCCAGTGGCGCTGGAGCCTGCAAATTTTCAATCAGCATGGCTGCGCCATTCACAAAAGCTTTGCGCTGGAAAATCCGCTGCCCCGCCCATGGGGCGCATTAGCCGCTCTAGGCACCCTAGATACTCCTGCGTTTACCCAAAGCGTGCCTCGCTTAAAGCGTGCGCTTCCTGAAGCGCCGACACTCGCCAGCGAGTGGGCGGCGATGCGCGATGTGCACCAATTTTTCGCCCTGCTCCAGCGCCACCATCTAGAGCGCGTTGAAGCCAACCAGCTAATGGAAGGCCGTTATACCCGCGCGCTGCCCGTCGATGCCTTGGAAAATCTGTTAACCAAAGCCAGTCAGCGCGCACTGCCACTGATGCTGTTCGTAGCCAGTCCTGGCTGTGTGCAAATTCGCACGGGCACGCTACCTGAACCTCAGCGCGCCCGCGGCTGGCTGAACCTGTTTGGCGAGCAGTTCACGCTGCACCTTAATGACACTGCCATTGAGCAAGTGTGGCAGGTCAGCAAGCCTAACCGCGACGGTGGCGTCACCAGTGTAGAAGCCTTTGATGCCGAGGGTTCATTGGTGCTGCAAATTTACGCCGAGCGCCAGGAAGGTCGCGTGGAGCGTCCAGAGTGGCGGCAGTTGCTAAATGAGCTTGGTAGTCAAGAGGCCGTGGCATGAGCGCCTCACGCTTCGCACGCCGCTCGCTTGCCGCGCTACTGATTGGCTGGTTAACCACTGGCGGGGCACTAGCCAACGAACGCTGGGTCATACTGGGCGGTGATATCGCTGAAACCATCGCCGCGCTTGACGCGGATATCGAGGTCGTCGCCCGCGACGATACGGTGCTCCATCCACCAGCAATGGCCGCACTGCCTTCGGTCGGCTACCTGCGCCAGCTGTCGGCAGAGAGCGTCCTCTCCGTTGCGCCGGATCGTGTGTTAGCTGCGGGGCATTCCGGCCCGAAGGAAGTGTTGGAACAGCTAGAGGCTGTCGGCGTAACGGTTGATGTGATTGACGCGCCCCCCTCACTTAAAGCGATTCCTGAAAAAGTCCAATCTGTCGCGCGATTAACAGAGCGTGACGACGCAGGTGAGCGCCTAGCCGCCGTCTTAACGGATAAGCTAGAGCGGCTGGCCAACTTGCCCGCCCTGCCTTCGATCCGTGCGATGTTTATCATGCAGCATAGCGGCTTAACCCCACGTGCAGCCGGGAGCAATACGGCGGCGCACACTGCGCTTGAAGCGGTGGGGCTGGAAAATGCCTTTGCCGAGATGCAGGGCTACCACAGCGTGGGTGCCGAAGCTCTGGCCAAGGAAGCTCCCGCGCTAGTGATTATGTCCCAACGTGGGTTAGACGCGCTAGGCGGTGAAAATGCGCTTTGGCAGTTACCGGGCATGCGCTTAACGCCCGCAGGGCGCGAACAGCGGCTTATGGTGATTGATGATCAGGCACTGCTCGGCTTTGGCCCCCGCACGCCTGACCAACTACTCACCTTGCGCCAGGACATTGAAGCGCTGCTTGGCACAGAGCAGGCTAGCCGATGATCACCAGCGCTTTCCATGATCGCTATCGTCTCTTATTACCGCTTAGCCGAACAGCACGGGTGTTAAGCGGCCTTACCCTGGCGTTATTGGTCGCCCTTGGCTGGGGTGCTGCTTCAGGCGCATTAGGCGTGTCACCCTGGGCAATCATCCATAGCAGCGCAGATGAACTCAGTGTCCAAGTGTGGTGGCAACTACGCCTACCGCGGCTACTCTTGGGGGTTGCCGTGGGAGCGATGCTGGCGGGCAGTGGCGCTGCTATGCAGGGGTTATTTAGAAATCCACTAGCCGACCCAACGCTATTAGGCCTTGCCAGTGGTGCAGGGCTATTTGTAGCGCTTTGGATTGTGCTATTTCAGGGCAGCGCTGCTGGTAGCCTCTATGGCCAGTTTGCAGCGGGCTTTCTCGGTGCGCTTAGCGTTTGCTTAGTGGTGTTTGGCATTGCCAAGCGCCAAGGGGGTGGCAGTGCTGCCGTCATGTCACTGCTACTAGCAGGTTTGGCAATCAACACGTTAGCAGGCGCTGGAGGCGGCATACTGGCGTTTATTGCCAGCGACGAGCAACTTCGTCAGCTCAGCTTATGGGGAATGGGCACGCTTACCAACGCTCTGTGGCGCACCACAGCCGTAGCCCTTGCCCTGATTGCTGTTGCCCTATGGCTGTTAATACGCAGCGCTCGAGAGCTTGACCTACTTCAGTTGGGCGAATCTACCGCCCATGCAGCAGGCCTGGACGCGACGCGTTTAAAACGCCGCGTGGTCGTTGCTACCTCGCTGGGTGTAGGGCTGTGCGTCGCGCTTACCGGCGTGATTGGCTTTCTTGGTTTGCTCGTCCCCCACTGCCTGCGACTGTGGCTCGGGCCTGGCCATCGCCTGCTGCTTCCCGCCTCGATGTTAGGCGGTGCACTACTGCTAGTGGTGGCCGATACCCTGGCGCGCACCCTCGGTGCCCCTGCCGAAATTCCCGTCGGCCTGTTAACCAGCCTACTGGGCGGCCCCTATTTTCTTTACCTGCTAATGCGTCGGAACCGGGCATGCTAACCCTACACCAGGCGGGTTTTACCACCACGCCCTCAATCGCGCCGCTGGACGGCACTCTGCGCCCTGGTGAGCTACTCGCCATTGTTGGTCCCAATGGCGCGGGTAAAAGCACGCTACTTAGTATGCTGTCGGGATTTCGCCCCTGTGAACAGGGCGAGCTACATCTGGACGGAAAACGCCTGAGTGAGTGGCCAATCAGCGAGCTTGCCAATCGTCGGGCGTTGGTTGCCCAGCAAGAGCTGCCCGACTTTGATTGGCAGCTCGCCGAGCTGGTGGGCTTAGGCAGCAACCCCAGCAGCGCACTGATTGCGGAACTGCTGCATGATCTAGATCTGATCCATTTAGCTAAACGCAGCGTGCTTTCACTCTCTGGCGGCGAACGCCAACGGGTAATGATTGCACGAGGTGCCTGCCAGCTACTCTCACGGCGCTCTCCTAGCGCTAAAGATGGCGGGCTTTTACTGCTGGACGAACCTACCAACGCACTCGACATCGGCCAGCAACAGCGCTTAATGCGCCAACTGCGCGCCTGGGCAGAACGGCACCAGATGGCGATTGTCTGCGTGCTCCACGACCTCAATCTCGCCAGCACCTACGCCGACCGAGTATGGCTGTTACATCAAGGTCAGCGGATTGCTCACGGCTCGCCCGCCCTAGTGCTTGCCCCCGCCACCATCGCCAAGGTTTATGACGTAGAGCTGCTGCCTATCAGTAGCGGTAACGCTACAGCTCCCCTTCTCGCCCTAACGCCTTAAGCTAACTGTCAGCAGCCAACAAACGCTATCCCGCAGAGTGGCAAAGCCTTCATATAAGTCCATACTTATCCATACGTAACGGGCAATATATGCATTACCGTGTGCCAATCGGGGAGCAAGAATGAGACTGATCAGCCTCATGTGGGTAATGCTGGCAGGGGTGAGTTTCAGCATCGGCGTATTAGGCATTTTTCTGCCTCTATTGCCGACCACCGTGTTTATGCTAATAGCGATTTACTGTGCCTCAAGGGGGTCGCCACGCTTTGAAGCCTGGATTCGCTCCCGCCACTATGTCGGGCCGCTGCTGGTTACTTGGGAACAAGAGCGCGCCATCCCCAAGCGCGCTAAAATTGTTGCCGTTTGCACAATAGCAGTGAGCGCGATAATTATCGTTTGGTCACTTGGCCCTGGTTGGTTAAGCGGGTCGGTAGTGGCTCTACTGATGCTGATTGCACTTTGGTTGGCGACCCGGCCAGAGCCTTCGTCTCATAGCTAATGTGACTTATAGTTCATCGTTTAGTGAGGTGATCGCCACTTCCAGCTGTAGAGCTGCTTGGGCTTGATATGGGCTGGTATATCGTGTGCTTGCATCCACAATACCGCCATAGCTTTCAACCCTACCTGTCTATAACATTCATAAAGCGAGCCGCCAGGAGTTTGCACTTCTTTAACACTAAGCTTTTAACACTAAGCTTCCAATAAGGACGGACTCTATGCGCGATGAGGAAAAATACACAAATTCAGAGGAGCAACTGCTCTATCTTCAAAAACGGTTAGATGAGGAAGATACCGCCGCTCTAAGCGAACTGTTTACTGAACTCGATATTTTATCGATTGCGCGCACGCTCGAGTCTTTCCCAACCAAAACTCGCGACCGATTGTGGGAGTACATTCCTGAGGCACTGCTCGGCGAAGTACTCGCCGAAGTCGATGAAGATATTCGTGCCGACTATATTGAAGACCTTTCTGCCAGCGATGTAGAGCAAATCGTAAAAGGCCTTGATGCTCAGGAAGTGGCTGAAGTTCTCGACGTCGCCGACGAACAGATCAAAACAACTGTCTATGCCAGCCTAGATCAGGAGATCCGCGCCCAGGTTGAGAACCTGCACTCCTATGAAGATGACGTGGTTGGGCGTTACATGGACCCAGAAACGGTCAATGTAAAACAGGGCGTATCGCTGGAAGCCGTACAGCGCTATATCCGTATTCATCAGCTATTGGATGATGAGTCGCAACAAATCATGGTGACCGATAAGGATAAACGCCTGTTGGGCACGCTGACGCTGATTGACCTCGTCAAACAACCGCAGGAGAGCGTCGTTGATGAGTACATGGTTGCCCCCTTCACACTCAATGACCAGATGAAGGTAAACGAGGCCGCCGCACTGCTCCGCTCTAAAGAGCTGCCTTTTGTCCCGGTTTGCGATAGTGACGGCCTGTTAGTGGGCCAGTTGAACGCCGCTGATGTATTAGAAATCACCCAAGATGACGCTGATATGACGTTAAAGCACATGTCGGGCGTCAGCGACGAAGAAGAAGTCTTCACTCCGATACTGCGCAGCGCAAAGAGCCGTGGCATCTGGCTAGGCATTAACCTGCTCACGGCCTTTTTAGCAGCTTTTGTGATTGGACAGTTTGAAGAGGTGCTGGATCAAATTGTAGCGCTAGCCATCCTGATGCCAGTGGTCGCGAGTATGGGCGGAATTGCGGGCAGCCAAACCCTCACGGTGGTGATCCGCGGTTTAGCGCTGGGGCAAATTGCCGGTAACAACAAACAGTGGCTCTATAACAAGGAGCTGTGGGTGGGGATGAGTAACGGCTTGGTGTGGGCACTCGTGGTTGGTGGAATTTCTTATTTGTGGTTCGGCGATCCGCTGATTACGTTGGTGATTACGCTGGCCATCTTTGTGAATATGAGCCTAGCGAACTTATCAGGCGTGCTAATTCCCTTAGTGTTGAAAAGGTTACAAATAGACCCCGCATTATCAGGTGCCGTCATCTTAACCACCGTTACGGATGTGGTCGGCTTTATGTCGTTCCTGGGGTTAGCTACGCTGATTATTTTGTGATCAGAAGGCACCCACTGACGCTGAACCTGCCGTTTCAATGCCAGTGGGCCTGCTTTAATAGCTAATCACGTGAAAATAGCTCAATGATTTAGCTGTGTAACTTTATACAGCTACCCACATACCTTGTTTATCTGAGGACTCAATCGCATCTATCAAGCGATTCACCCGTGCGGCTGCGCGAAAATCCGGATAGAGGGGACGATGGTTGATGATCCCCTCCACCAAATCGCGCACCTCGATAATCTTCTGATCGTTATAGCCTAGACCATGCCCCGGCGCGGGGCTGAACGCGGCATAGTCGGGGTGTTCCGGGCCTGCTAACAGCGTGGTGAAGCCGCGCCTGCCATGGGCGTCGCCGTGGCGATACAACTGCAGCTCGCTCATGCGCTCTTGATCAAACACAATGGCGCCTTTGGTGCCCGTTAGCGTGTAGGCCAAGCCCATTTTGCGACCAGCCGCCACCCGAGACGTTTCGATATTGCCGATTAATCCTTTATCAAACCGCAGCATAGCCTGGGCCTGATCATCATTTTCTACCGCGGCCATACCGCTGCCGTCGGCACTAGGCCGAGTGGGGATGACAGTCTGTAGCTGACCGCAAACCTCGCTAATCCGCTGCCCGGTTAAAAACTCGGCCATATTAAGGATATGCGACCCCACATCGCCTAATGCACCGGCGCCTGCAGTAGCGCGCTTGGTATGCCAGTCGTGGGGCTTGTGCGGGTCGAGCAGGTAATCCTCGTTGTGCCGCCCACGAAAGTGGATCAGCTCGCCAATGTCACCGCTGGCGACAATCTGACGAGCCAACTGGGTGGCGGAATTGCGAATGTAGTTAAAGCCCACCAGGGTTTTGACGCCCGCCTTTTCAGCCGCGTTAACCATCTCGTCGGCGTCTGCCGTGCTCAGCGCCAGCGGTTTTTCAGCGTAAACATGCTTGCCAGCGGCAATGGCGGCCAGCGCCATCTCTTTATGTAGAAAGTTAGGCGCGCAGATATCCACCACATCCACGTCACTATCGGCTACCAGGGCGCGCCAGTCATCGGTGGCGCGGGCGAATCCCCAGGCCCGCGCTCGGCTCTCCGCAGTGGCAAGGTCAACGTCCGCCAGCAGCTCGCAAACGGGCTTGGCAGGCAGTTCAAAAACACTGGATGCTGCATTAAAGGCAATGGCGTGGGCTTTACCCATAAAACCAGTGCCGATCAGGCCAATCTTGAGGGTTTTCATTGTGGTTATCCCTGTTCTAAAACAATAACGCCGGGCTGGGCCCGGCGTTGAATGGTGTCGTGCCCCGTAGGCTGCTTACATGGTCGGCATGGTGAAGTGGTTAGTCTCGTCACGAATGCCGCTGGGCCAGCGTTGGGTGATGGTTTTCATGCGGGTGTAGAAACGCACACCATCGGGGCCGTGCATATGCAGCGGGCCAAACAGCGAGCGCTTCCAACCGCCAAAGCTGTGGAACGCCATGGGTACCGGAATCGGTACGTTAACGCCGACCATACCGACCTGGATCTGCTCGCAATACTGACGCGCAGCATCACCATCGCGGGTAAAGATTGCCGTTCCGTTGCCGTATTCATGAGCGTTGATCATGCTGACCGCTTCGTCGAAGCTCGCCACTCGAGCAATCGCCAGCACCGGGCCAAAGATCTCCTCGGAGTGAATACGCATTTTTGGCGTCACATGATCGAACAGAGTGCCGCCAATAAAGTAGCCATCGCCTGCGCCATCAACCGTTGTCTGGCGACCGTCGACCACGAGTTCTGCGCCTTCATCCACACCAACCTGAATATAGTCAGCTACCTTGTCGCGATGCTCGCGGGTGATGAGCGGCCCCATATCGTTATCAGGGCCATCAACCAGGCCAGGCCCGACCGTCAATTTATCCAGCTCAGCCACCAGCTTTTCACGTAGGCGGTTGGCGGTCTCGTCGCCCACGGGTACAGCAACGGAAATTGCCATACAGCGCTCGCCTGCTGAGCCATAGGCCGCGCCCATCAGGGCACCCACGGCTTGGTCGAGATCCGCATCGGGCATAATCACCATATGGTTTTTAGCCCCGCCCAGCGCCTGAACACGCTTGCCATGCGCTGATGCGGTAGCGTAGATGTACTCGGCGATGGGGGTGGAACCCACAAAACTTACCGCCTGAACACGCTCATCGGTGAGCAGCACATCCACCGCTTCTTTATCACCATTGACGACGTTAAAAACACCATCTGGCAGACCCGCCTCTTTAAGCAGCTCCGCTAAGCGCAGCGGCGTGGAGGGATCTTTTTCCGAAGGCTTCATGACGAAGGTGTTACCGCAGGCCAGTGCAATGGGGAACATCCACATGGGCACCATCGCTGGGAAGTTGAACGGCGAGATACCGGCACACACGCCCAGCGGCTGCATCATCGAATAGCTATCAACGCCGCTGCCGACGTTCATGGAGTGCTCGCCCTTCTGCAGGTGGGGAATGCCGCAGGCAAACTCGACCACTTCCAGGCCGCGAGTCACTTCGCCTTTGGCGTCAGAAAACACCTTGCCGTGCTCACTGGAGATTAGTCGCGCCAGCTCATCGGTGTGCTCCTCAACCAGCGCTTTAAACTTAAACAGAATACGCGCGCGTTTTAGCGGCGAGACTTTGGACCAGGCGGCAAAGGCTTCATCGGCGATGCGCACGGCTTCACGAGTTTCATCAGCGGTGGCTAGCGCTACCTGGGCGCTTTGTTCGCCGGTGGCCGGATTATAAACCGGCGCAGTGCGCTGGCTCAGACCAGTGGAGAACTCACCATTGAGATAATGGGATAACATCTTCATAAAAGCTCCTGATTAAAAGGCGGCGACTGGCACTGTTTAGCTGGCAATGTCGAAACCTGCCTGCTCGGCAAGTTGGCGCAAGTTGCGATAACCCAGGCGGGCGTAAGTCAGCGGATGGGCGACTTCGGGGTCTTGCTCAGCTTCAACCACTAACCAACCCTGGTAGCCCTGTTCGCACAGGTGGGTTAAGGCGGGCAGAAAATCCACATTGCCATCCCCCGGCACCGTAAACAGGCCGTCTAGCACGCCGTTTAAAAAGCTTTTGTCGCGGTTGCGCACTGCGTCCAGCACCGGGAAGCGCAGGTCTTTGCAGTGCACATGGTGGATACGCTGGCTGTAGCGTTTGGCGATGGCGAGCGGGTCGCCGCCTGCCCCGCGCAGATGACCAAAATCAAGCAGCAGACCTACGCCTTCGCCGGTGTTGTCCATTAAGCGCTCAACGTCGGCCTGGCTTTCGATCACCGTGCCCAGGTGGTGGTGATACACCAGTTGAATGCCCTGGGATTTCAGATAGTCACCCACCACTTCCAAGCCATTCAGTAGGCGCTGCCACTGTTGCTCGGAAAGGTGCGGGCGCTGGGAGAGCGGACGCTCCTGATCGCCGTGTACACAGTGGGTAACTTCACATAGCACCATTACCTTAGCGCCGCACTGCTTGAGCAGGTTCATATGATCCTGAATAGCGTCAATCTCTTCTTCAGGCGTGCGCTCCAACAGCCGCGCGGAGTACCAGCCCGACACAAGCGCCAAGTCGTGGGCGCTAAGCACTTGGTTCAAGGCGTCGGGCGTGCGGGGAAACTTGTTACCTAACTCAAAACCACTAAAGCCTGCCTCGCGCCCCTCTTGCAAACAGGTTTCCAGCGGTGTTGCGCCACCCAGGCTGGGCAAGTCATCGTTGGTCCAGGTGAGCGGATTGATGCCTAAAGTAACCGTTGGCATAGCGTATTCCTTGTCATTTTTGTCTGAGTATTTTTGGCGTTAGGGCGCTTTACCCTATCGCCGACTCGCTGATGTTCTGCCTACGATTAGCGGGCTTGGCGCTGCTTGGCTTCGCGGTAACCTTGATAGGCTTTATTGACGGCTTCGCGCTCGGAGACTTCGGGCACGGCCACTTCCCACCAGGCACCGCCTTCCTGGGTGCTGGGCAGTGGGTCAGTGTCCAGGGCAATCACGTAGGTCGAAGAGGCGCTGCGAGCGCGCAGCAACGCTTGCTCTAGCTGCGCAATGCCGCTCACTGACTCAGCCTCACAGCCCAACGCTTTAGCGTGGGCGGCAAAATCGGTTTTCGGTGCGCCAGCCTCGACGCTGCGGCAGTCCTGCAGCAGGTTGTTGAACCCTGCGCCGCCGGTAGCGTGCTGCAAGCGGTTGATACAGCCATAACCGCGATTATCCAACACCACTACAATCAGCTTGTGGCCCAGCATTACCGACGTCGCTAGCTCCGAGTTGTGCATCAGGTAGCTGCCATCGCCGACCATCACCACTACCTGATTGTCGGGTTTGGCCATCTTGACGCCCAGCCCGCCGGCAATTTCATAGCCCATGCAGGAGAAACCGTACTCAACGTGGTAGCTGCCAGGGCCCGAACATTGCCAGAGTTTGTGAAGCTCACCGGGCAAACCACCGGCAGCGCAGACCACGGTAGTATCGTTGCCAGCCTGGCGATTGACGGCCCCTATTACCTGAGCATCGGTGGGCAGTGCTAACCCTTGATCTGCGGTTACACGGCGTACTGTTTCGGCCCATTCGCGTTTGAGCGTGCCGGTTTGTTCGCGCCATTCATCGCTACCGCGCCACTCGCCCAGCGCTGCGTCGAGTTGCCCCAGCCCAATCAAAGCATCGCAGCTAAGCGGCAACGCTTGATGCTTCAAGCTATCGAAACGGCCAACGTTAAGGGCGATCAGTGTTTTATCGTTGCCTTCAAACAGCGCCCGAGAGCCAGTGGTAAAGTCCTGCAAGCGCGTGCCCACCGCCAGAATGACATCCGCCTGCTCTGCCAATTGGTTAGCGGCTGCGCTGCCTGTCACCCCAATGGCACCTACGGCACAGGGGTGGTTATCGGCCAGCGCGCCCTTGCCCGCCTGGGTTTCAGCCACCGGAATAGCGCGCTTTTTGGCAAACTCGGCTAAGGCGTCGCAGGCAGCCGCGTAATGCACGCCGCCGCCTGCAATGATCAGCGGGCGCTTGGCCTGTTGCAGTGCGGCGATGGCTTGACGAAGCTCGTAAGCATCCGGTGGCGAGCGGCGAATGCGGTGCACTTTGGGGGCAAAAAATGCCGCAGGATAATCGTAGGCAAAGGTTTGCACATCCTGGGGCAGCGCCAGAGTCGCGGGGCCGCAGTGCTCTGGGTCAAGCAGGGTGGCAATCGCCTGAGGCAAGCTGGTCAACAACTGCTCGGGGCGGTTAATGCGATCGAAATAGCGCGATACCGGGCGAAAACAGTCGTTAACGCTAATCGTCGGGTCGCCGAAATGTTCCACTTGTTGCAGTACCGGATCGGGTTCGCGGGTGGCAAAGGTGTCCCCCGGCAGCAGCAGGATCGGCAAGCGGTTGGCATGAGCAAGCGCCGCGGCGGTGACCATATTGGTCGCCCCAGGGCCGATGGAGCTGGTCGCCGCCATTAGGCGCTGGCGACCATTGGCTTTGGCAAAAGCGATCGCCGCGTGGGCCATGGACTGCTCGTTATGGGCACGAAAGGTCGGCAATTCGTCTTGCACGTGGTAGAGCGCTTCGCCTAAGCCCGCCACGTTGCCATGACCAAAAATCGCAAAGACTCCCTCAAAAAGCGCCACTTCTTGGCCATTGATGTCGATACGCTGAGCGGCAAGGTACTTGACCAGCGCTTGAGCCATGGTGAGTCGAATGGTGCTCATCTTACGCCTCCTCGGTATGGGCCAGCGTGTGCGGCTGTGACTGCCTTAATTGCCGCCACGCCGTTATCAGTTCGGCATAGTTGTGGGCGACGCGCTCTACCAAGCTAGCGTCGTCGATACGTCCGGCCAGCCAATCACGACTCGCACTGGCAAATAGCGTGCGGCCAACGGTAAAACCCTTACAGCAGGCATGATTGGCGGCTGCTTCAAAGCCGCGTTTCATGTCGTCCATAGGGGCGTCGAGCCCGAGCAGTACAACCCCACGGCAGTAACCATCCTCGCGCTCAATGATCTCGCCCACCGCCTGCCAGGCTGCATCCGTCATTGAGGGTAGCTTCCACCAGTCTGGGCGAATGCCTAGGTTGTAGAGCCGCTGAAGGCTGCGCGGTAGCGTCGTGTTATCACTTGGCATATCAGCGGGTGGGATTATCTCAATCAGCAACTCTAGCCCATAAGCACAGGCCGCCTGATAGAGCTGGCGCAGACGCTCCTCCTGCTCTAGGCGTAGTGAGAGTTCATCGTCAGGATGGTAAAACACCAGACATTTAATGATCTGTTCTCTAGGCCAGTTGCGCAGGCAGGCGCCTAAGTCATCGCCATGCTGGAAACGCAGCGGGCGTGAGCCTGGCAGCTCTACCGGTCGACCAATCCACCAGCCTTTTCCACTGGCATGATTGAGCGCGTCCTGACCCAGCACGTCATCAACCAGGATCGCGGGAGTAGAAATACCGCCCAGCTTAGCGCCCTCTTCAGCGGCGCTGACCAAGAGTTTTTTGAGTGCTGGCAGCCTCGCGTAGTTGGCATGCTCTGCGCGGGCCATATCGGTAAGCTGGCGACGGTGGTCAAATGCTAACCCCAACACTTCGGGCCATTGAACGGGCACCCGGGTAGTGACGCGGTGCAGATGATTCAGGCGTTGATCGATATCCGGACGGGGTACCTCATCCCGGCGCGCCAAGTAATCAAATAACTCGTCTTCAGTGGGCATGGCGGGGGCACAACCGTGGCGGGAGACCACCAACGCGCCACAAGCATTGGCGTAACCGGCGCTGGTTTGCCAGGATTCATTACGTAGCCAGCCACGAAGAAGCCCGCTCATAAAGGCATCGCCAGCGCCCAGCACATTGAGTACCTCGACCTGTACGCCCTTGACCAGAATGCCGTCTTCAATGCGGTCAGGAATCGCGCCTTCAAACACGACACAGCCCATGGGGCCCAGCTTGCATACCAGAGTGGCTTCGCTAACCTCACGTACCGCGCGCAAAGCCGCTAAGGTGTCCGTGCTGCCGCCAGCAATATGAAACTCCTCTTCGGTACCGACAATCAAATCAAAATCTGGCAACCAGCGTTGCAGATCTGTAGTGACTTTTTCATCGGCGATAAAACGGGTTTCACCATCGCCGGGATTGGTCAGCCCCCACAGTACTGGGCGATAGTCGATGTCCAGCACTCGCTTCACGCCATAATGGGCGGCGGCGTCCAGTGCTTTGCGACACGCCCGGCGAGTGGTATCGGTAGAAAGATGGGTGCCGGTAATCGCCAGCGCCTTGGCCCGGGCAATAAATTCAGGGTCGATGGCGTCGGCGTCGATGGCCATATCGGCACAGTCGCGGCGGTAAAATAGCAGCGGGAAGCTTTCGCGATCTTTTAACGCCAGCAGTACCAAGCCGGTGTGGCGCTCGGGGTCGGTTTGTAGCGCGGAGGTATCCACCCCCACGCTTGCTAATTCCTCGCGAACAAAGTTGCCCATTTGTTCATCCCCCACCCGCGAGAGCATGGCAGACTTCAATCCCAAACGAGCGGTACCGTAAGCCATATTGCCCGAGCTACCACCTAGGTACTTGGCAAAGCTCGCCACGTCTTCTAAACGGCTGCCAATCTGCTCTGCATACAGGTCGACCGCCACACGTCCCAGGCAAATCAGATCAAGCGGCCGGTGTTGACTATTGTTATTCAGCATAAATGTCTCCCCACGTCACAAATTCGTGGTATCGGGCAAAAGAGGGCGCTGGGCATAAAAGCGTCGTGAGTAGCTATCGATGAGGCGTACCTAAAAGGAGAAGGCAGCACGGAATCGATCAAGGGCGAGGCCATCATCGCCAGAGGCCCAACCTTCTAAGCCCACCGTGCCGCGATAGCCTATGTCGTTCAGCGCTCGAGCAATGGCCGGGTAGTTAATCTCGCCGGTCCCCGGTTCGCAGCGCCCAGGCACATCGGCTACCTGCACTTCACCAATGTACGGCCCGCAGCGGCGAATCAATTCAATCAGATTACCTTCGCCAATTTGGGCGTGATAAACGTCTAGCATGATGCGCAAGCTAGGCCGGTCGATACTCTCCACCAGCGCAAGCACATCTTCCAGGCGAGCAAACGGCACGCCGGGGTGATCAACCTCGGTATTAAGGTTTTCAAGCACAAAGGTGACACCGTGCTGCTCGCCGAGATCTGCCAGCCGATTGAGCGTGTCGCGGGCTTTTAGCCACATAGCGCCCGTCATCTGCTGGCAAGGCTGAATGGGCAACCCATTACCATCTAGCCCGGTGCCGTGAAGGTTAAGGCGCGGAATGCCAAGGCGCTTTGCCACCTCAACCGACTCAGCGGCGGTGCGTAGCAATTCATCTGCTCCGGGGGCATCTGCCAAGGTGCCGGTGACATAGCCAGTCATGGATGAAAACGTCGCCCCGCTATTGGCCAGCGCATTAATGTCGTGCTTCGTCCAGTCCCATATTTCGACTTGAAAGCCCCGTTCAGAAATACGCTTAACACGTTCCAGTACCGGCAAATCGCAGAAGATCATTTCAGCACAGACAGCCAGCGTGAACGGCGATGATGGGGTCAACTTATTCATCACGCTTCCTTAATAACCGCTTGCCGCTCGCGGTGAAGATTGCTCTGCACTGCTTGCATCGACAGGCTGAGTGTCTTGGCCGGCTAAGCTGGCTTTCTTGGCTTTATCCTCCCGCTGGAATTCCGCCAGCTCAGCATCCAGGCTTTCAAGCTCAGCGCCACCCGCCATCATGTTGAGCACTTCCTCGCGGCTGACTTCTTCTTTGCGGAAGGAGCCCAAACTACCGCCGCGTGACAATAGGGTGAACGCATCCGCCACTGGGTAAGCATGGTGGACGTTGTGGGTAATAAAGATAACCGCCAGGCCATCGGCGCGGGCTTTGGCAATGTAGCGCAGTACAACAGACGCCTGCTTGACCCCAAGCGCGGACGTAGGCTCATCCAGAATCAGTACTTTGGCACCAAAGTAGACAGCACGGGCAATCGCCACACACTGGCGCTCCCCACCGGAAAGCGTGCCCACCGGCTGGCTTGGGTCGCGTACATCGATACCGATTTTAGCCATTTCCTCTTTGGCGACCCGGTCGGCATATTTCCAATCAATTCGCTTTAAAGGCCCCCAGCCCACTGTCGGTTCGCGCCCCATAAAAAAGTTACGGGTAATCGACATCAACGGCACCATCGCCAGATCCTGGAAAACGGTCGCGATACCAGCGTCTAATGCATAAGCCGGGGACTTGAAACGAGTGGGTTTGCCATCCAGCAGCATTTCGCCGTGGGTGGGCTGGTGAACACCGGAAAGGGTTTTAATCAACGTTGACTTGCCAGCACCGTTATCCCCTAGCAGGCACATAACCTCACCTGAATAGACCTGCATCGAGATATCACTTAAGGCGATCACACTGCCGAAGTGTTTGCTGACACTGCGCATTTCAATCATTGGCGTACGTGTGGTCATGTTATTTGGCCTCCATCGCCTTTTTGCGCATGTAATTATTGAATAGCACCGCCACCAGCAACATCACGCCCAGGAAAACCTGGAACCAGTCGGTATTAACACCGGTGTAAAAGATGCCCATTTGCACCATGCCAAAGATCAGTGCCCCCAGCGCTGCACCAATGGCAGACCCGTAACCACCGGTTAGCAAAGCACCACCAATTACCACCGCAATAATGGCTTCCAGTTCTTTTAGCAGGCCACGAATGGTGTCCGCCGAGCCGGTATCCATTACCTGTATGCAGGCAAAGATGGTGGCGGAGAAAGCGGTGAACATGAACAGTGAAATCTTGACACGCTGGACGGGAACGCCTGAGTTGCGTGCTGCATTGGCATCGCCACCGCTAGCGAATATCCAGTTGCCATAAGGCGTGCACAACAGCACCCAAGTTGCTACAGCGGTTAAGCCTAGCCACCAGACAATCGAGACGGGAATACCGGTAACCGTGGGGTTACCCGCAAAGTTGGTCGCCATCCAGCCATTTTCTGCCATCCAGCTAAATAGGCCCGTAGCGACTTCTCCAGAGAAAAGTGCCGCGAACCAATCTCCAGGGATATGCTCCTGCACTCCTCCTACCTGCGTACGCCCCGTCAATAAACGACTGATTCCGATAGCTAAGCCGCGCAGAATGAACAGGAAGCCCAGGGTAACGATAAATGACGGCAAGCCTGTTTTATTGACTAGATTACCGTTAATCCAGCCCACCAAGCCCGCACAGGCGAACGCCAATAAAATTGCGGCCCATAGCGGCCAGCCATACTCCACCGCAGGGATGGCAATTAGAATGCCTGCTAAGCCAATCATCGAGCCAATTGACAGATCAAACTCTCCGCCGATCATCAGCAACGCAGCCGCCGTGGCGATAATGCCCAGCTGAGCGGCGACTTCAAGGAAATTAATAATACCCGCAGGAGTAAACATCCCGGTGCCGCTGGAGGCAGCAATAAAGAAGGCAAGCACCAATACCGCACCGGCCAGCGCCCCCAGCTCCGGGCGATTCAGCGCTTTCTTCCAGAAAGAGACTCTCTGGATACGCTCATCTTGATCAGCCGCTGCTGGCGCAGCCGGTGGTTTCGTTTCAGTGGAATTCATAGCGATCGACTCCCAAGGGCTCGACACCGCCGAGCCTGTTCCGATTAGGTAGTTATCAGCGGATGCCCTGACTACTCAGCTCAATGACCTGGGCAGCGTTTTCTTGGGTCACAAATCCTGGTCCGGTGGCAACATCCCCTGCGGGCAGCAGACCATTCTTGACGAACTGATCTAGGAACATGACAGGTAGATAGCCCTGCATGTACTGCTGTTGGTCGATCGCAAAGTCCAGCTCACCCGCATCCAAAGCTTCCAAAATACCGGGTGAAAGATCAAAAGTACCCAGGGTGAACATATCGGTTGCCCCCTGCTCACGCATGGCCCGAATCATCGGATCAGCGGCCAATGCCCCCAAGGTCAATACACCTCGCACATCACTGTTCTCGTTAAGGTAAGCGACAATGGCATTGCGAATATTGGTGGGGTCGTAAGTGGTCGCTAGCTGCTCAGCATTGCCATCGAAGCCGTCGACAAAACCATCACAGCGTTGGTCAAGTCCTTGGTTGCCTTGTTCATGATTAACGCAGACGCCTTTCTCAACGCCCATCTCTTGCATGCGCTCAGCAGCCTGCTTACCGGCTTCATACTCACTCTGCCCAACGTGCAGCCGGGCACCATAATCCCGAGCCACGTCTCCACCGGAGTTAATGGTGATGACGGGGATGCCGTTATCGACAGCATTTTGCACAGCGCCACCCAAGGCATTTTCATCGGTAAAAGAGAGAATCAACCCATCAGGACCAGATGCCACTGCGGCTTCTACAAGCTGCTGCATCTTAGCCATATCAAAGGTAGAAGGTGCGCGATACTCCAAGCTGGCCCCAACGGTTTCAGCGGCGGCTTCTGCACCGTTTTTCACCACCGACCAGAAAGGATCAGAAGGAACACCATGGGTCACCATGACGAAACGGCTCTCTTCTTGTGCTTGTACGGCACCTGCCATTAATGCCGTGGTGGCAGCAGAGGCTAGAAGCCATTGAGATAGACGTGCCATAAATAATTCCTCATAACGTTATCGTTGTTGGTAGGGAAGTGGCATTAAATGCCTTGGCGTCATGAAATATAGATTCCAAACATCATTTATAGCAAATTATTTATTCTATACTTTGGTATAAATGGAATATTTATTCCAATCAACTAGACTGCCTAACAACGAGTCACTTTGCTCAGTACTGCATATCACGGGTACGTAAGCAGAAGGCTGCTAGATGGGCCAACGCGAAGGAATTTGTATGCCACAACCACCACAGAGCTACCGTGAGCTGGAAACGCTGATCACCGCCGAGTACGCCACACTGAGCAAACGCTTACAGCAAACCGCGCGTTTTATGCTTGATCACCCTCAGGAAGTTGCTTTAGCGACCGTGGCCAAAATTGCCGAACAGGCGGATGTCACGCCATCCACCTTAATTCGCTTGGCCAATAGCTTAGGCTTTAAGGGCTTTTCCGAAATGCAGCAGCTGTTTCGCAGCCGCCTGGTCGATGAGTTGCCTAACTACACCGAGCGAATTCGTGCGGTACGCAGCGCCACCGGAGAAACACCCGATAGCACCCAACTATTATGGGAGTTCGCTGACGCCAACCGCGCCGTGCTTGAGCAGTTACCCAGCCGCATTGATCCAGAGAGCTTGGAGAAGGCACTAGATATTTTTGAAAAGGCCCATGCGATTCATGTGATGGGCGCACGACGTAGCTTCATGGTCGCCAGCTACATGACCTATGCCCTGGCGCATGTGGATAAACCTGCGCTGCTGGTCAGTGGTTTGGGAGGAATGTACGGCGAGCAACTGCGCGCGATGAGCCAACACGATGCCCTACTGACCATCAGCTTCTCTCCCTATGCCGAAGAGAGCCAAAAAGCCTGCGAAGACGCCCATCAGCGCGGTCTGCCCATTGTGGTGATTACCGATTCAAGCCTTAGCCCACTGGCGCGTTTCGCAGATGTTGCTTTCGTGGTTAACGAAGCTGAAGTGAAAAGCTTTCGCGGCTTGACCGCATCGCTTTGTTTAACCCAAGCCTTGGCCATTGCCCTGGGCGTGCGACAAGACAAGTCCCGGGACAAAGCCCTGGAAAAAGTCTCAACTAAAAAACGTAAGCCATAAACACCAAGCCAACAGCAACAACAAAACAGGAGTGCTTATGAAACTCGCGCTTATCGGCGCTGGGCGCATCGGCAAAGTGCATGCCCAGGCGATTTACTCACATCCCAACGTGACGCTGGTTGCTGTGGCTGATTTTCATCAGCCTACTGCAGAAGCCCTGGCCAAGCAGTACGCTAGCCGAGCAGCCTCTGTGGATGAAATCTTCGCAGATGATGAGATTGATGCCGTGCTGATCGCCTCAAGCACGCCTACTCATGCGGAGTATCTGGAGCGTGCCGCCCGTGCAGGCAAGGCGGTTCTGTGCGAAAAACCTATCGCCCTGGATTTAGCGCGCACGCGCGATGCCCTGCAGGTACTTAGTGAACATCCGGTGACCTGCGCGTTAGGCTTTAACCGTCGCCACGACCCACAGTTTGCGGCATTGAAAAAAGCGATTACCGAAGGGCGTATTGGCGCACTTGAAACGCTGACGATTATTAGCCGCGACCCCTCTCCCCCACCTGCCGAGTATGTGGCTGAGTCGGGCGGTCTATTTCGCGACATGATGATTCATGACCTTGATATGGCTCGCTGGCTGCTTGATGAGCCCATTGAAAGCGTCTTTGCCGTCGGTAGTAGCATCATTGACCCAGCGATTGGCGAAGCGGGTGATGTGGATACCGCCATGGTCACCCTGACCACCGCCAGTGGCAAGCTGTGCCAAATCAGCAACTCGCGGCGCGCCAGCTACGGCTACGATCAGCGTATCGAAGCCTTTGGCAGCCTGGGCATGCTGCAAGCTCAGAACGAGAGCGATACCCGGCTGCGTTTTACGGGTGAAGCAGGCCAAGTGGAGGATAAACCCAAGTGGTTCTTCCTGGAGCGCTACGCCCAAGCCTACCAACTTGAAATTGGCGACTTTGTCGCCGCCTGGCAAGAGAGGCGTGCGCCACTCGCCGGTGCCCAAGATGGCCTAGAGGCGTTGCGCCTAGCCGATGCAGCGGAGCGTTCGCTGCGTGAAGGCCGCAAAATCCTGCTCGACGCCTCGGTGTAAACAGACGCAGACAGGTCTGTGTAGACCTTTCATATCGACAACGACTAGCTGTCAACCAGGCAGCTAGCCATCAGAAGGAGCGATATATGGCTTCACTACTGGTACGCCCCACCGCCCCAGATGCTCAAGGCACCGTAATTGACGTTACTCCTGAATCGGCTGGCTGGACGCACGTTGGCTTTCGGGTGCATAAACTCGCCAAGGGCCAGCGCCTGGAGGCCAGCAGCGATAACCAGGAAGTCTGCCTGGTGCTGCTCACCGGGCGGGCCACAGTGACCTGCGGCGAACACCGCTTTAACGATATTGGCAAGCGCATGGATATCTTCGAGCAAATCCCGCCCTACGCAGTTTATCTGCCCAATGGGGTTAGCTATGCAGTGGAAGCAACCACTGATCTTGAACTGGCGGTATGTGCCGCCCCAGGGCATGGCAATCACGCCCCAAGGCTGATTTCCCCCGACAACATCAAGCAGAGCACTCGTGGCCAGGGCACTAATACCCGCCATGTTCACGATATTTTGCCGGAAACCGAGCCCGCCGATAGCCTGCTAGTGGTCGAAGTATTCACACCCGCAGGTAACTGGTCGAGCTACCCACCTCACAAACACGATGTGGATAACTTACCCCACGAATCCTACCTGGAAGAGACCTACTACCACCGCATTAACCCTGAACAAGGGTTCGCCTTTCAGCGCGTTTACACCGATGACCGAAGCCTTGATGAAACCATGGCGGTAGAAAACGGTTGCTGCGTGTTGGTCCCCAAGGGCTACCACCCGGTGGGCGCTTCTCATGGCTACTCGCTCTACTACTTAAATGTCATGGCGGGGCCCAAGCGGGCGTGGAAATTTCACAACGACCCCGACCATGAGTGGTTAATGAAAGCCTAACGGGCTGCACAATTTGCCTGCTAACATTTATCTAATGCTATGCTAACTGGCCCCGCTGATTCGGGGCTTTTTTGTGCATTACCTTTAACCATAGAGGCCCTATGCTTCCCGATTACTCCACCATCGCTTGGGTGTTAATTATATTTTCCGTTTATCTGACCGGCGTCTCCAAAGGCGGTTTCGCGGGTGGCTTCGGCACGCTCTCGGTGCCACTCATGGCGCTGGCGATCAGCCCCACCCAAGCGGCTGGCCTGCTGCTACCGCTACTGCTGGTGATGGATGTTTTTGCGGTGAAGGCATGGTGGGGCAAGCAGGACGCCGCTGAGGTCTGGCGCTTTGTGCCGGGGCTGTTTATCGGCGTGACGGTGGGCACGCTGCTGTTTGGCAGCTTGAGCGAACAGGGCTTACGTCTGACCCTCGGCGTTATCACCTTGCTGTTTGCCGCTTATATGCTGCTTAAGCCCGTGGCCAAGCAACCGATCTCCACCCGTTGGGCATTGCCAGCGGCAAGTGTCTGCGGCTTTACTAGCTTTATGGCCCATGCGGGCGCGCCGCCGCTAAACGTTTATCTCCTGCCGCGTAAACTATCGAAAGAGAGCTTTATTGCCACTTGCGCGGTGACCTTTGCCGTAGTCAACGCGATCAAACTAGCGCCTTATATGTGGCTGGGTGAAATCAACGTCACCAGCGCCTGGGCGTCGTTGCTGTTGGTACCCGTCGCTTGGATCGGCGTGCGCAACGGGCTGTGGCTGCAAAGCCGCGTCAACGAAGCGCTATTTTACCGCCTCGTGATCCTGGCCATGTTCTTGGTGGGAATCAACCTAGTCTGGCAAGCGGTCGGCTAGCGTAAATTTACAGTGCCTCAATTATCGGGGCACAAAACTTAGCTCTCCTCCCCTCATCTACGCCCCTTTACTCCTTCATAAGGAGGGTTTGGAACACCCTCGATATCGTCATGTTGTTATTAACAATGACAACACAGGTGGTACTTATGTTTTCCAAATATGCTTTCATTCTTGCCGCAAGCGCATCATTGGGGATAGGGCTAACCGCCCAATCGGCTAACGCCAACACGTTTGTGCATTTATTTGAGTGGCAATGGGACGATATCGCGCAAGAGTGCGAGAACTGGTTAGGCCCCAAAGGTTATAAGGCTGTGCAAGTATCACCACCGCAAGAGCATATCCAGGGCGATGCTTGGTGGACGCGCTATCAGCCTGTTAGCTACCAATTGGAAAGTCGAAGCGGCTCCAGTACAGCGTTTACCCACATGGTCCAACGCTGTGAAGCGGCGGGAGTCGATGTGTACGTCGACGCCGTGATTAATCACCTAGCCCATGGCAAGGGCCAAGGCACCGCAGGGTCCCACTATGACCACGAGACCCTGAGTTACCCTCATTATCAGCCTCAAGATTTTCACGAACCTTGCGGGATCGAACAAGACGACTATGCCCATAACGCAGAGCGTGTTCGCCGTTGCCAGTTGGTTGGCCTTCCCGACCTCAAAACCGGCAACCCTGCCGTGCAAAACAGCATTGCCGAATACCTGGATAGGCTAGCCGAACTAGGCGTTAAGGGCATTCGAATTGATGCCGCTAAGCACATGGAACCTAATGACATTGCGCACATTCTAGAACGGCTAGAATCCTCGCTTTATGCCTTTCAGGAAGTTATTGACCTAGGAGGCGAAGCAATCAGCGCCGCCGAGTACCAGGGCATTGCCGACATTACCGAGTTTCGCTATAGCACGCACCTAGGCGATATTTTTAATCATCAGCCACTGGCCAACCTTCGTCGGTTAGGCGAAGAGAGTGACTTTTTACCCAGTGAAATGGCCGTTGTGTTTACCGATAATCACGACAATCAACGTGGTCATGGTGCCGGCGGCGATAATATTTTGACACACCAAGACGGTAGCCTTTACCGCCTAGCCAATATGTTTATGCTTGCTTGGCCTTATGGCTATCCCAAAATCATGTCGAGCTACACATTTACTGACAGCGACCAAGGCCCACCGCAAACGGCGGTATACCAGCAAGGAGAGGTTCAGTGTGGAGAAGCCTGGGTATGCGAGCACCGCTGGCCCGAAATTGCCAACATGGTCACGTTCCGCCAACACACTGAAGGCGCAGGCGTTACCCACTGGTGGGATAACGGTAATAACCAAATAGCGTTTAGCCGAGACACTCAAGGCTTTCTTGCCATTAACCGTGAACACAACGATTTAACACGCACGTTCGACACCGACATGGCCGATGGCCACTACCAAAATATCGTGGGTGATAATCAATGTGTTGCCGTTGAAGACGGACAGCTCACGCTAAACATCCCAGACATGTCTGCCGCCGCGTTTCATGTCGGCGCTCCCTGCCCCGCGCCATAATTCTTGGGGGCGGACCTTCGCCCCCCTGCCGCTCCACTAGCATTTCGCAACGTTTCAAGACATGGCTTTACAGCGCTACAAGCACCAGCCCCAAAAGCATTACCAATGTACCAGCGGCTTTTGCCGTCGATGCAGGCTCTTTTAGCCACAGCACCCCCATTAATACCCCCACCGGAATAGAGAGCTGACGCAGCGCCACGACGTAACTCACCTCGTCGGTTAGCGCCAGGGCCATGAGTACCAAACCATACGTGCAGGTCATCATTAAACCTGTGACGACCAGCATCACTAGCCCTTGCTGGCGGATGGCAGGCAACCGACGACGCTCCGTGGGTAGCAGCATCAGCAGCGGAATCGCCCAGGTTAAGGTCATCACTGCTTGTAACGCCATAAACACCGCGCCGGCGGTCAAGCTGCTATGACCGGCTAGCTGCATTAACGCCAGTGCCTGCTTATCTATCAGCGAATAGCCCACCGTGCCTGCGGCTGCCAGCAGTGCAAACCCCATGGCTGGTGTTAAATAGGTCGATAGCCTACGCGCCTCGGGGTGGCTTAGCGGCAGGCACAGCGCCCCCGCAACCACCAAAGCCATGCCAATGCCATCGGTCACATCCAGAGTGCGGTTGCCGAGCAGCGCAATAGATACGAGCGGCACAAGCACCACCGGCAGTGCCCGAGCGATGGGATAAAGAACGCTGACTTCCCCACGCGCATAAGCCCAGGCTAAGCCACCCATATAGAGTATTTGACACAGCCCTGAAAGCACCAGCCATCCCCAAAATGCGCTGGGTAGCGCCGCTAATGATGGCCCCAGCCACACCAGCGGCAGCAACAATGCACCGCCTGCCCCGTAAGCCAAGGCAAAAAAAGCCAGCGATGGTGCGTTGCGCTTACCCAACACGTTCCACCCAGCATGCATACACACCGAAAACAGCACTAACACCAGTGCGGCTGGACTCAAGGCCGCTCTCCTCGCTGTAAACGGGCATTAATGTCATCTACAACGCTTGGCAGTTCGGCGATAGTGGCAATGCTGTAGTGCGGTTTTGAGGGAGCAAACTGCGCGGCTACTCGCTCGTGGGCGGCATGACGCTCGCTATCGCTTAGCGCTTGATACTGATCATAACTCAGCCCCAAGGCGTTGCCTGAGCAAGTGAGTGCGACCGTCCACATTCCTGCACAGCGCCCTTCAAGTATGCCTGGGGTGGTGTCGTCAACCTTAATACAAGCAGCAACATCACTGATGCCTAACGCAATGACATTGGCCAGCGCCTGGGCGGGGTGTGGGCGACCGTTGGGTACCTCATCGGTGGCCACTACATGATCCACCTTCAGGCCATTATCGGCGGCTAGCGCCACCACCTTGTCCATCACCACGGCCGGATAGCCGGAGCACGAACCGATCTTTAGCTCCTGCCCTCGCAACCAAGTGAGTGTATCCAGCGCCCCAGGAATCACCGCCGAGTGATCGGCAATTTTAGCGATCTGCAGCGGCATAAAGCGTTCATAAAGTGCCGTCACATCGGTATCAGTCGGCAGGTGGCCGACTGCTTGGAGAAAGCGCTCGGCTATCTCAGGCTGATTGCACAGCGTGTGGATATGATCCCATTTGCCCATGCCCATCGGGCCGCGTGCTTCTTCTAGGCTAATCGCTACCCCCAGTTCGGCAAAGGCTTCGACAAATATCTGGGTCGGGGCGAAGGAGCCAAAATCGACCAGCGTACCCGCCCAGTCACAAATCACCGCCTGCAGGCATTGAGGAGATTGGTAGTGCATCAGGCACTCCTTGATTCAGTGAAGAGAGAAACATTCATATCCGTTAGAGCGTCTTGAATAACGCTGAGTAGCTGCTCAACCACTGCCGTATCCAATTGGCCGATGCAGCCGATGCGAAAGCTGTCGACGTCAGTTAACTTGCCCGGATAGATCAAAAAACCGCGCGCCTTCAGCGCTGCATAGAACGTCTTAAATTCAAACGCATGGTCGCTAGGGCTCAAAAAGGTGGTGATGATCGGCGATAGCCACTCATCTTCTAAAAGCGTGCTAAAGCCTAACGCCCGCATGCCTTTTACCAGCACATCACGGTTATCGGTATAACGTGCGCAGCGCCCCGCCACGCCGCCCTCTTCCCGGTGCTGGGAAAGCGCCGCTTGAAAGGCCACCACCGTGTGCGTGGGCGGAGTAAAGCGCCACTGGCCGGTGCGTTCCATGTAGTCCCACTGAGCGTATAAATCCAGGCTTAGCGAGTGGGCACGCCCCTTACCAGCAGCAAGTAGCGTCTGGCGAATGATCACAAAACCAAAGCCCGGTACGCCTTCGATGCACTTATTGGCCGATGAAATCAGCACATCAATAGGCGTTGTTGCCAGGCTAATCGGTACGCCTCCAAACGAGCTCATGGCGTCAACGATCAGCGTTTTTCCATGATCGCGCACCACCTCAGCGATGGCTTCCAGCGGGTTCAAAATGCCGGAGCTGGTTTCACAGTGAACTAGAAATACAGCGGTAATGTCAGCATCTTGCTGTAGCAGCGCCGCTACTTCGTCGGGTTGCGGTGGTAGGTAATCACCTTTGTCCAGCGTCACATAACGGCGGCCCATCATATCGAGCAGTTGAGCAGCCCGCTTGCCGTAAGCGCCGTTCATTAACACCAACACCTTGCCGTTGGGGTCGGTTGCGCAGGCCAGCGCACTTTCAACGGCGAACGTGCCGCTGCCTTGCATCGGCACGCAGGCATAGACATCACCTGCCGCCTCGGCCATGGCAAGCAGTTGCGCACGCACATCGGCAGTGACGCGATTAAAGTCGTCATCCCAGGAGCCCCAGTCACGCAGCATGGCTGCTTTGGTCGCGTGGGAGGTGGTGAGTGGCCCTGGGGTTAAGAGATAAGGCGCTTGTGAATGATTCATCATTTTGGTCTATACCAGTTTTTAAGCACATATTAGCCATTGGCGTAGCGAGCTGTTTAGCCCGCCTGGCGCCAACGCTGAGCGTTGTTTAAGAGAACGTGAGTAAGCGCCGTGTGGAGCAGTTTAACCACCAGCGAGGTCAGGAAAATAAGCACAGCCATGGCCGCAGCGCTAGCAAAATAGCCCGCCTCGTCCAGATGCAGCACCGCCACTGAAGCAAGCCGCGTATCACTGTTATAGAGGAACACAACCGCCGACACTGTCGTCATCGCATTGACGAACAGGTAGACAGAAATATCCAGCACGGCGGGCAACGATACCGGCAATGTCACACGGCTAAACGTGGTCCAGAACGGTACTTTTAACGAGGCCCCCACGGCTTCAAATTCTGGATCGAGCTGTTTCAGCGCGGTGACAGAGGTGAGGTGACACACCGTATAAAAGTGCACAAGCGTGTTGAGCACTAGAATCGCCATGGTGCCGTAAAGCCAGTTAAGAGGGTTCCCTGCCTGGTTGAAAAAGAAGATATAAGCCAAACCCAGCACCATGCCAGGCACCGCCATGGGTAGCATGGCCATAAAATGCAGGCCCTGGCGCAGCGGGCGATAGCCTTCGCTCTTTTCAATCAGCCACGCATTAAAGAAAATCACCAGCGTACCCACTAACGCGACGCTAAAGGCCAGTTTGAGGGAATTAAACCACGCTCCCCAACCACCGCCGGCTAAGCCTTGAAAGGTGTAATGCTGCAGCGTGAACGACAGGTTATAGGGCCAAAACTGTATGAGCGAGGCATACACCGCGGTACCAATGACCAGCAGAATAATGCCCGCAACGGAATAACACAGCAGCGCAAACGTCCAGTCTCGCAGCGGGCTAGGCGTTGGCTGCCAGGGTACTGCCCGAGCCGAAAGCTGAGCCACTTGGCGTTTCTGTATCCAGCGGTCGACGATGAACGATAGCACTGCAGGCATCAGTAGCATAACGCTAACCACCGCGCCCATTTGGAAGTTCTGCTGCCCCACCACTTGGCGATACACATCGGTGGCGAGCACGCTGAATTGGCCGCCAATAATTTTCGGCACACCAAAGTCGGTAATCGCCAGCGTAAAGACCACGAACAGGCATGAAATCAGCCCGTAACGCACCCCGGGCAGCGTAATCGTCAAAAACGTACGCCACTTCGGCGTGCCCAATGCTTCTGCTGCTTCATAAAGGCGTGCATCGCTATTGGTCAATGCAGTGGTTAGCAGCATTAGCGCATGGGGAAAAATCCAGAAACTCATGCCCATCACAATGCCAATCGACCCATAAATCGAATGGCCTGCCAGCATGTCGCTCAAAAACCCCTGGTTACCAAACAGATAAACCAAGCTAATGGCGGGTAGCAACGAGGGTGCCAAAATGGGCAAAATTGCCAACATTCGAAACAGCCGTTTGCCCGGCATGCAGGTACGGGTAATGCCGTAGGCGCATAAAAAGGCGAGCCCTACGACGACCACCGTCGTGGTGAGCGCAACGCGCAATGAGTTGGCGATCGAATTGACCAGTGCTGGCGTTTGAAAATACTGCACAAAGTTCGCCAGCCCAATAAAGTCGCCGCTGCGGTCTTGCAGGCTTTTCACCAACATTGCAAATAGCGGAAACAGCAGGCCGAACACTAACAGCGCCACAGCCGCTAGCAGCACGATCAGGCGTATTAATGCTTCCAACGAAGGCGCTGCTGCCGTCGCTGAAAATGTAGTCGCCTTCATGACTGATTGCTCCCTGCCGGATATAAACGGGCAGCATCGGCTGGCAAATGGACACCTAAGGTTTGCCCTAGCTGTAATCCTAATGTGGCGCTATCACGGCTGGGCACATCAGCCAGCAACCATTGTTCGGTATTGTTAAGGCGCAGCGATACCCGCTGGAATGCACCTAAAAACTCAATGCCCATGACATCACCGCTCAGCTCGCCGGCACTAGCACTAAGCGCGACTGCTTCGGGGCGAATGGCCAGTTGAGCGGCTTGGCCTTGCGTATAGGCGTGCGGCAAGCAAGGGCATAAAGTAGTGCCTAGCAACGCGTGGTTATTCGCCTGAGCGGCCACCTCTAGAAAGTTCATGGTGCCAATAAATGACGCCACAAAAGCGCTGGCAGGCTGGTGATAGATCTCGGCAGGCGTACCCACTTGCTCGATCACCCCGTGGTTCATCACTACGATACGATCCGCCATGGTGAGTGCTTCTTCTTGATCGTGGGTCACCATAATGGTGGTCACGCCAAGACGCGCCTGTAGCGCTTTGATCTGATGTCGCAAATGGCCGCGTACTCTCGCATCCAGCGCTGAGAGCGGTTCATCAAGTAGTAACAGGCCAGGCTCAGTAGCCAGCGCTCGCGCCAACGCAACCCGCTGCTGCTGCCCACCAGAAAGTGCGGCAGGATATTTATACTCGCTACCGCTAAGATCAACCAGCGCAAGTAACTCCGCCACGCGGGCAGCAATCGCCGTTCGATCACTGCGACGGTTGCATAACCCGTAGGCAACGTTGTCGAACACCGTCAGGTTGGGAAACAGCGCATAGGATTGGAACACGATGCCAAAATCCCGCGCCTGCGGGGGCAGCGTGGAAATATCCTTGCCGCGCTGAATTAAGCTACCTGCTGTTTGCTGAGCTAAGCCCGCAATAGTGCGCAATAGGGTTGTTTTGCCACAACCTGAAGGCCCTAAAAAACATACAAATTCGCCTTCCTGAATCTGTAGCGCAATGTTGTCCAGCGCGGTAAAGCTACCGAAGCGCTTGGTGACACCATCTATGCTTAGGTGCGCGGAAGGTGAGAGGGTTTTCGCCGCCGAGTGAGCCGTCAGCGGCGATGTCAGTGTGGTCTGCATAACATCTCCAAGCCCCAGCCTTGTCCGGGGCAGCTGTTCGTGCTTACTGTTCGGTTTTGCCGTCGAAGCGGCGCTGCCACTCTGCTAGCACACGTTCGCGGTTAACCGCGGCCCACTGGAAGTCGGTATCAATCATGCGATCGCCAATGTCAGCGGGATAGTTTTCAATCGGCTGTGCCACACCGGGGTAAGCCACCACGGCGTAACCTTCGTTATAGAGCTCGTTAGCCTCGCGGGAAACGGCCCAATCCATTAGCCTTTGTGCAGCTGCTTGTTTGGCGGTACCCGCAACGATGGCGGCCGCTTCCATATCCCAGCCAAGCCCCTCTTGCGGGAAGATCACTTCAATCGGTGCGCCTTGGGATTTTAACCGTGCGCCGCGGAAGGCAAACGATACGCCAACTACCGCCTCACCGGTGGCCGCTAGGCTACAAGGAGCAGAGCCGGAGTGGGTGTAACGGGAAATATTGTTATGCAGGCGGTCCATGTAATCCCAGCCCTGCTCTTCGCCCCATAGCTGCAGCCAACTGGCTACATCCAGATAACCGGTCCCAGAGGAATTGGGGTTAGGCATGATCACATGCCCCTCAAACTCAGGCTGGGTCAGGTCTTCCCAGGAAGTCGGCATCGGCACGCCCTGACGCTCGCCTTCAATGGTGTTGTAGCAAATGGCCGCGACCCAGGCATCCATGCCTACCCACGCAGGGTCTTCACCATCCCGGTAAGCGGCATCAATAAATTTTGGATCAAGATTTTCAGCGCCAGCGGGCGCATAGCGTTCCAACATGCCCTCTTCTTCAAGCACCAGCAGACTAGTGGCTGCTAAGCCCCAGACGACGTCTGCCTGAGGGTTATCTTTCTCCGCCAGCAAGCGCGCAGTAATCACCCCTGTAGAATCTCGCACCCAGTTAATAGTGATATCGGGATGGGCGGCATTGAAGCGTTCGGCATATTTTTGCAGGTCATCTGACTCAACGGCGGTGTACACCGTTAGCTCAGTGGCGCTAGCCGCAGCAGTGAAGGCAACAGCAGCCGTTGCAAGCAGAGCAGCTGCAATTTGAGTCGGTTGGAACAAACAGCGAAGTTTCGACATGGTAGACTCCCAGCGTTTTGGTATAGACCAGAAGTTTGCCGTCGTTAAATGACAGTGCGATGACGCTTGTTTGACCAATTCTTTAAGTTGTTATGTACGCGCGTATGGATGGGAACTCGTGAGCGCCCTTGTCTCTGCCAGGCTACTGCTGACCCGACAGCTCAACACGGATGCATAACGAATCGTGCAACCAGTGCTCTTCGTCATATTCGATGGGGCGCTGTTGATCATCAAAAATGGCACGGCAAATGTTGAGTCCTGCCGCGCCTGGGGTAACGAGTAACTCTTCTGCATCTAATGGCGATAGCGCTTCGGACACCATGCGGATCGAGCGATTGGCCAAGTAATGTCCCCACCGCCCCCTTAACAACCCCCAGAGTGATTGCCCGCTATAAATGTCTAGCAACTCTGGCGCACGCTCTGGCACCACCCAAAGCGACTCCACCAGCACAGCGCGATCATCCACGTAGCGGCGGCGACGAATATGATGAAACGGCTGGTCATCGGGCAGCCCCAAGGCACGAGCAGCCGCCAGATGTGAGCGGGTTTCCAGCTTCAGCACCGCCGTACGTGGCTGCCGCCCCTGAGCGCTCACATAGTCATTAAAGCCTGCGTCCCGGGTGGGGTCATACACCAGCCGGGCGGGTGAAATGAACCAACCACGCCGATTGCTGCGGTGAATAAGCCCTTCCCCTTCCAGTTGCGCTAAGGCTTGGCGCAACGTCACCCGGGTCGTAGAGAAGCGCTCCGCCAACGCTCGCTCAGCGGGCAACCTACCCTCCCACTGCGTGGCATGCTGGGTAATTAAATAACGCAGCTGTTCCGTTAACTGTAAGTAGTAGGCATCAGGCATGCGCCGATTTTCCTGACAAATCATTGACCGATGAAGCGCCTGTCGACGCTGCCATCCGCCAGTCTAAGCGCTGCCACCCTTCTACACTAGCCACCTCCGCCAGCACGGGATCAGGATTAACGGCCACGGGGCAATCGACATACTGCAGCAGCGGGATATCGTTGCGGGAATCTGAGTAGAACGTTGTATGGCTGGGGGCAATGTTTTGCTCGGTTAACCACTGCTGAAAACGCACTACTTTCCCCCCACGGTAAGAGAGCACGCCTTTGCTATGGCCGGTGTAGCTTGCCCCGCTTGCCGCTTGTTCAATACTTAGCTCTACCGCCAGCACATGCTCAATCCCCAACATTGTCGCAATCGGTGTGTGTGGACATTTACTCTGAGAAACCTGGGTTAATGTGAGTTGATGCGAGTTGATGTGAACAAAACGCAGCAGTGGTGGGGCTTGTGGGCATTTGCGGCGCGCTGGAACACACGCCGTTATGATTTGCGAAATTTTAGCGAACTGGCGATGAATGCGAATTTACGTCAGATGAGGTGATAAACGCTATGCAGCGGTTACACGGCGTTTAATAAACGGTTAAAACATCCAGTCACTCTCACCATTTTCATCATGCCGCTGGATCGCGGCGGCCGCAATGGCTACCAATTGGTCCAGGTGTTCATCGGGGATATTTTCGGGCCAGGTATCCAGGTCTACGGTTAGCGCCATCACCATAGAAATAACCCTCTCTAACATCCTCTCTATCGTTTTGGTATCTGTCGCGTGCTTGCTTAACGCAGGCACTAGCCGGGCGTAAAAGCTTGCCGGTAATGATTGTTGCCAATACTGCTTCTCTGCCTTGTCTTTCCGCGCCCTATGGGCTTCTAAGATGGTATCAGCCTTGCTGAGCGTTGTTTCTGAGCCAGCGTAATGCATCATCCTGGCGTCTTCTTTAATTCTGCCTACCTCGGGCTCCGCTACTTTCTCCTCACTCAGATTCTTCCGCATCATCGACCCTTCGCCGGTCGCCAGCCACTGAACCGAAACACCCGCCGCAGCGGCTATCGCTACTAGATGTGGCCGCGAAGGTTCACCACCCGTGAAGTATCTTCGTATACCGCTTTGAGAAATACCCGCCTTCTTTGCTAGCGCAGATACGCTACCTAACTTTTCAGCGCAATAGCTCATTCGCGCTGAAAAGCTGCATTCAAGTTCCTCAATAGAACTTGAATGCTGGCGTTCACCTTCCTTATCTGCGTTCATCTTTGCCATAAGTCCATGATTCCATTAATTTTAGCGCTATCGAGAACGACCTGTAGCTCAATACGGAAGCTGAATGCTCAAAAGAACTTGAATGATTAGCTCAATAGAGCTAATCTTTAGGACATGAACGAACACAACAGCAGCAAAGAGCATTATCACATGAATGAAAAAAGCGCCTCAAAAAAAGCCAGTCTTAAAGACTGGCATCGCGCCGACATCGTCGCCGCTGTCCGTAAAGCTGGCTGGTCGCTGCGCAAGCTCGCAACGCATCACGGCTATAAATCGGCCACCACGCTAACCACTGCCCTTGATCGACACTGGCCGAAAGGCGAACGGCTAATTGCCGAAGCGATTGGCACCGACCCAATGACCATCTGGCCGACCCGTTACGTGGGCAAGGATACCACTGGTGCTGATAAACGCCATCGTGACCATACCGATAGAAACGCAGCATAGGACTAACTCCAATCATGTGCCACTCAGCCTAGCTAACGCCGATCAACGCGCCTAGGTGCAGAGTAGCGCCACGTTTGTAGCCACTGAACAAGGAACCACTTCCAATGACCCGTAAACGCTGGAAGCCCGTTCAACCCCACAGCTTGGAACACGCCACACGCCTGTGCATCGACTACGCACTGCACAAGCATAACCGCAGCGTGGCCCAAGTGGCCGATCTGGTCGGGGTGAGTGAATGGACGGTTTACAAATGGATTGCTGATGGCTGCATACCTACCCGCCGCATTCGTCCGTTTGAGTTTGCGTGCGACGCCACCTTTATCACCCAGTGGATCGCCGGTAGTGCGCAGAAGTTAGTGATCGATATTCCAGCGGGAAAGAAGTGCAGCCAGAACGACTTAATGGATTTGCAAACCTGTTTAAACAAAGCGGTTGAACACCTCAGCCACTTCTACCGCGAACAGCGTGATGTAGAGGGCACGTTAGAAGGTGTCACCCAGGCGATTAAGCAACTTGCTAGCCATCGTGAAAACGTGCGCAAAGCCAGCGCGCCAGAACTTGAACTGTTTGAGAGAGCATAGAGATGACAGAAGCCAGCCAAGAAACCACACAACAACCGCTTTTAAGCGACCAAGAGCTTGCCGCCGAGATTGTTGCGCTGTTGCATAAGCGCGCCAAAAACAACTACGCCGCCTACGGCGCACTGGCGCAGGCGGCGGTGGATTATGACGGCGCGTTAGGGCTCGTTCTCTTCGGAGGCAGTATGGCCCGAGTTCTTCACGGTGGAGAACTCTGAGGCCATGAAACGATACGACTCCTCAAATAGCGCCTGGATAGATGGCGGCTCCTTTGGTGGAGCGTCATCTGAGGCTCTGCTTCTTTCCAGTGCTGCCCTCGTCTTAGCCATATCCGAGCGCTCTATCTCGTGCTTGTGGCTGGCTACCGCCATGTCGCGTGCAATGCGTAATAGCTCAAGCCTTGTCTCTTCTTTCATGGGCGTTCCTCTAACAGTGGATTGGGTTTGGGTTGCACCTCTCAATCTACCGCAGAGTGCAACGCCCGCCTATTCAAGGGGTGCCGCTCATGAATGAATGGTATTCCGCTAAAGAGCTGGCGGGCTTGCCGGGGATGCCGGGCACTTCGCAGAACGTCACAGCAAAAGCCAAGCGCAAAGGTTGGGAGAAGCGCAAGCGCAGCGGGCAAGGTGGTGGCTGGGAGTACTCCCTTACCTCGCTGCCTTTAGAAACACAAACCGCACTCCTAAAACAGCAGGCTCCAGCGCCTTTAACGCGCCCAAAATCCACCGCTGCCACGGTCGACCGCGAGTCGCTATGGGATGCCTACGAGCGCAAACCACAGAGCGTGAAAGATGAAGCGGCCCGCCGGTTACAAGCCCTTCAAGCGGTAGAGCGGTTGGTGGATAACGGCGCGGGAAAAGTCGCCGCCGTTGACCAAGTCGCCGCTGTGTATGGCGAAAGCCGCGCCACGCTGTACCGCTGGCAAGGGGGCGTGAAAGGTGCTGACACCAGCGACTGGCTAGCCCTATTAGCCCCTGGCTACGCAGGCCGCACCGCCACCGCTGAATGCGATGTTGCCGCGTGGGAGTTTTTCAAGTCCATGTTCCTGCGCTATGAAGGCCCCACCGAAGCGGGCTGCTACGACCTGCTGCAAGAAGCCGCTGTTCAGCACGGCTGGAAAGTGCCCAGCTTGCGCACTATCAACCGCTGGGTGAAAGAGATCCCGCTTACCGTGCGCGTCCTTGCCCGCGAAGGCGAGTACGCCATGATGCGTCTCTACCCCAGCCAGCAGCGCACCGTGCGCGACATGCACGCCCTGTATTGGATCAACGGCGACGGCTACCAACACAACGTGTTTGTGAAGTTTCCCGACGGCTCTATTGGCCGTCCGAAAACGTGGTTCTTCCAGGACATCTACAGCCGCCGCATCGTCGGCTTCCGCACCGACCGCACCGAGCACACCGATGTGATCCGCCTCGCCCTGGGCGATGTGATCGAGCGTTATGGCATCCCCGAACACTGCACGATCGACAACACTCGTGCCGCTGCCAACAAATGGATGACCGGCGGCGTTAAGAACCGCTACCGCTTCAAAATCAAAGAAGAAGACCCGATGGGCCTGATGCCACAGCTTGGCATCCAGGTGCATTGGACAACCGTCCACAACGGGCGTGGCCACGGCCAAGCCAAGCCCATCGAACGCGCCTTTGGTGTGGGTGGGTTGGGTGAGTACGTCGATAAGCACCCCAAGTTCAGCGGCGCTTATACCGGTGAAAACCCCATGGCCAAGCCCGAGAACTACGCCGAAACCGCCGTTGAGTGGGACGTGTTCGCCGACGTACTCGCCGACCGTATACGTGCCTGGAACGCCAAAACCGGCAGACGCAGTGAAGCCTGTGGTGGGCAGCTCAGCTATGCCCAAGCGTTTGACGAAAGCTACCAGCGCAACGCCCACCGTATTCGCCGTGCCACCGCTGCCCAGCGCCGCATGTGGCTACTGGCTGCTGAGTCCGTACTGGTTCAGCGCGATAGCAGTTTGGCACTCAGTGTGGGTAGTGGGCCCCAAGGCAAAAACCGTTACGGCGATGACTGCCTGATCAACTACATCGGCAAACGCGTGGTGGTGCGGTTCGACCCCGACCAGCTGCACGAGCAAGTGCACGTGTACCAGAACGATGGCCGCTACATCGGCACCGCCGACTGCATCCACGCTGCCGGTTTTGGCGACACCAGCAAAGGTCGCGAATGGCGCAGGCTGCACACCCAGCGCCTCAAGGCTGGCAAAGCAGCTAAGAGCGCCGAAGTGGCACAGAGCGCACTGGAAGCCGCGCAGTTTATGCCAGCACCTGAGCCAGAAGACCACACGCCCATACAGAGCGATGTGACGCGGGGCAGCTTTGGCGAGCGTAAGCGGGTATCAGGCAGTGATGTGGTGGAAAGCGATGACGACGACGCAGCAGAAACCTACGGCTTCCACGATCACATCGCCACCTCATTAGAGCAGTGGAAAAAGCAGCAGCTATAAAAAAAGCCCTGCGGAGGTGCAACTCCACAGGGCCTACACAACGCCCCGAAGGGGCTTATCAAAAAGCAACTGGAGTATAACAGATGAGCAATAACGTAGCCGAATTCAAACAAAAACGTAACGACGAACTCGCCGAGCAAGTCGCCGACGCTATGAAGGCCGAAGGGCTTTCGCAGACCGCCACCGCGCAACTGATCGGCGTGCATAAAACCCGCTTTAACCAGTGGTTAAAAGGCAGTTATCGCGGTGATAACAGCCAGGTAGAAAGCGCTGCCAACCGCTGGCTGGAAAGCCGTCGCCAGAACGAAAGCCTCAACGCCAGCCTGCCCGCCGCGCCTGAGTGGGTCGAAACCCCCAGCGCCCGCGCTGTTATCTCCGCGCTCGGCTTTGCTCAAATGGCCTCGACCATCTCTGTTATCTACGGCGGTGCAGGCGTTGGCAAAACCCAAGCAGTGGGCCAGTACCGTCAGCAGTCACCCAATGTGTGGGTGGCCACCGCTACCCCCGCCACGTCAGCGCCTGGCCCCATCCTAACCCGCATTGCGCAAGTGCTCGGCATTCGTGCCACGGGTGCCGTACACATGATCGAAACCAACATCATCGAACGCCTACGCGACAGCCGTGGCCTGCTGGTCATCGACGAAGCCCAACACCTGAACCCACGTGCCCTGGATCAGATCCGCCAGATCGCCGAAGGCGCAGGCATTGGACTCGCTCTGGTCGGTAACGAAATCGTCTACACCCAGCTCACAGGCGGTAATCGCAGTATCGGATTTGCCCAGCTATTCAGCCGTGTGGCCAAGCGCGTTCGCCTATCACGCCCCAAGGCAGGTGACATCGACGCGTTGCTAGATGCCTGGGGCATTAACGACGCAGCCTCGCGCACGTTAGGTCATGAGATTGGCAAACGCCCTGGTGCCTTACGCGGCCTGAGCCAAACCCTGCGCCTCGCCAGCCTGTTCGCCAGCGGCCAGCCCAGCGTGACGCACATTCGAGCAGCCTGGAAAGACCTGGGAGGTGATGTATGAGCCATCAAGCCAGTGAATGGTTGGCCTACGGGCCTGCTCAATTTAGCGACCAGCCATACCCCATGCTGTGCCTGGATACCGCGACCGATCATGAATACACACTCGCCCATGATGCCGCGATGGCCGGGCTTGTCGATGCGGATTTGCCCAAGCTCAAAACCTTTATCTGGTACCGCCCCAGCGGTGAGCGAGCAGCTAAGCGCATTGCACGCGAGCTGACGCTGCTGGGTGTGGCGTTCCTTTACCCAGGCGATGACGGCTTGGCCATTCAGGTAGGCAGCCGTCACCAGCTCATCGCGTTAGGAGCCTTGAAATGAACACTTACACCGACGCCTACCTGGAGTACTACGCCGACCGCTATGTCGCGCTGTACCTGCGCGGCCACGGCATCACGTTGCCGCAATACTTGGCCGCGCCTGACCGCTACGAGCACCTAGCGTTTGCGCCGCTGCCATTGCTGCCCGCCCAGCACAACGTGGTGCTGCGCCTATGGCACGCCTGGGATACCGGCCTCACAGAGCAGGCCGAAGAGGAAAGCGACGACATCGAGGCGCAAGCCGCCGGATGGGACTGGCGCGATCTGCTCGATCAGTGGCGCGACGAAGTGGATCAGTCCGAGCGTGAGCTGTGCCAATTGAGCCAGCGCAACGGTGCCGCTTTTGAGCCCATGCGCCACCACCGCCACAACCGGGGCAATGCCCGCTGCACTTCAAACTTCGCCCGCAAGCAAGCGCGCAATGGAGCCTGACATGACCAACCCCATCATGCGCCTGATCGACATCGATGAGATCGGCGATGCCAGCGTGAGCCAGCTACTACACGACATGGGAGCTGCAAGCTCGGAGCAAGTCGCGGTGGCCATTACTCGTAGCCACCAGTTTCAGCCGTTCGCCGCGCTGATCTGCCTGCACGGCCCTAACACCCAGCGCTACCTGGATGCCATACGCCAGGTAGAGCGCGATATCAAACTTGATCAACGTTACGGAGCAAGTCAATGAACACACCCGCTACCGACAACCAGCAACAGCCAGTACCCGAAGGCTTCCGTATGGACGCCAAAGGCCGTTTGATTCCAGAAGCTCAAATCAAGCCGATTGATCAACTGCGCGACGAGTTGGTGCTGTCGATCATCGACCGCGCCTGCGAGCTACGCGACATGCTGCGTGACTTTAAAGGCGACGTGTTCAGCGAGATCCAGGGCTTCGTAGAGACCAGCGCCCAGGAGTACGACGTTCAATTAGGCGGCAAGAAAGGCAATGTGACCATGGTGAGCTTCGATGGCCGCTACAAGATCCAGCGCGCCATCCAGGAGCACATCACCTTCGATGAACGGCTGATGGCCGCCAAAGGGCTGATTGACGAGTGCCTAAAAGAGTGGACTGCCGACGCCCGCCCAGAGATCGCCACCATCGTACAAGACGCTTTCCGTGTGGATGGCGCGGGCAACATCCGCACCGGTCAGGTGCTGAGCCTGCGCCGTCTGGATATTGCCGATAAACGGTGGCTACGCGCCATGGACGCCATCTCTGACGCGGTGCAAGTCACCGGCTCCAAGAGCTACATCCGCATCTATGAGCGTATTGGCAGCACCGATCAATACAAGCCCATCAGCCTAGATATCGCGGGGGTGTGAGATGACCACCGTTACCAACGCCTCATCCATCCGCGTCAGCCCTGCCATGGGTGGCTTTGTTGCCACCCTGCGCGGCAAGCGTGCCACCGGCACTACCCACCGTGCAGCAGCCCTAAACGTAGCGCGCAAGGTGTACGGCCCAAAGGTCAACGTAGTGAACGACTACCTACGCGACTCCGATACAGCGGCGGGCATCCAGTACCGCTACCACATCACCCATCGCGCTAACCGAGGTGCTGCATGAGCGAACAAATCAAAACCAGCACTAAGGCAATGATCACGATAGAGCCCAACGACAACGGCGGCTTCACAGTCTCTGCAGGCTTCAATGGCGAAGAAGCTTCATCACCACAACTTAAACGGGCAGGCAAGTTAGCCCTGCTGGGAATGCTGGCTATTAAAGAGGCGCTAGAAGAAGTCAGTGGCACGACCAAAACAACCATTCACTAAGCGAAACGCCCCGCTCTTTTGAAGAGCGAGGCGTCTGCTGGGCGTGGTGGCCCAGCACTGATGAGCAGCCAAGGGGAGAGGAATGGACAGCAAAGCGTTAGACAAAATCAAAAAGTGCCTACGGCTTACCAAGTCGAGCAATGCCAATGAAGCCGCCGCCGCATTGCGCCAGGCGCAGAAGCTGATGGCCATTCACGGGGTGACCACTGACGACGTGGCCATGAGCGATGTAGGCAGCCACACCGCTAAAACAGGCGCGGGGAAAACGCCACCCGCCTACGTGACCATGTTAGGCAGTATGGTCGCCAGTGCCTTCGGCGCTGAGACGGTTTATCAGCAGGTTTACGACGGTGAGCGATGGGCGCTTAACGTTGAGTTCTATGGCTTAAATGGCGCTGCCGAAGTCGCGGGCTACGCCTTCGAAGTGTTAGGCCGACAGCTAAAGCGAGACCGCACCACATTCTTGGCCACCCTCAATAAGCGGCTAAAGCGAGCCACCAAGGTGCGCCGGGGCGACCTGTACGCACAGGCCTGGATTAACGCCGTGGGTAAGCAGGTAACGCGCCATCATCGCACTGAAGCTGAGAATGCCATCGTGGAAGCTTACAAAGCCAAGCGCTGGGATGATCTGGAAACCATGAAGCCACGCGATAACACCAAGGGCATGCGCAGCCATGACCACGCGGCCATTCACCAAGGCTACCAGGACGGCAAGAAAGTTAGCTTTCATCAAGGCGTGAACGGCAGCCGACACGCTCAGATCGGTGAGGTGGCGTCATGAACAAATGGAAGCAGTTAGAAGAGCAGCTCTCGGGCGTCTTCGCCAGCGCCATGATCAAAGCTGACGGCTATGAAGTGGCCTTCTACAAGCGCCTTGGCAAGGGCGAACGGCTGGTCATTGAGACCTACGTGAACGGTTATATCAAGGGGGAATGGTTTTCAACGGGTGAGAACGGCACACCCAAGCACCCCGAAGCCCGTTTCTTTCGTCCTCACAAATGCCGCCTGTACAAGCTGAAAGATTATTCGAAGCTCAAGCGAGTATTTGGCAAGAAACAGGCCGACAAGATGGTGGAGCTTATAACAGTGGCATACAGCCCAACGTGGAACAGCCCGCGCACGCTGATCAGCCACCTGAAAAAGAACTTCCCAGATCTGGAGCTGGTGAGCAGCGAGGTAGCGTCATGAGCCTAGAACGCATCCCTTGCAAGCCAGAAGGTGAAGAATGGGCAGAGTCCTTCGACATGCTCTGCGGCATGTGCAAGCGCCTCGGTGAGTGCGAAGTCGTGGAAGGCATGATCGACATGAAGGACGGCACGCCCTGGCCCCAAGGCGGCTGGGTAACGGACCCAGGCGCGGGCATCACCTGCCTAAGCTACGAACCGAAGCCGGTGCGTATCTTGAAAGGCCAGGAGCTGGAAGACGCACTGAACCAAGCGGTACCGATGTGCGGTGGCTGTGCAGCGCGCAAAGGGTCTGACGCATCCAAGAGCCTGCACACCCAGCGCGACTTCAACGCCTCCGTGAAGCGTCAGGGCATTTTTGCCTGCCACGAGGGTAGCAACCTCGGCAAACCCTGCGGCGGCTGGTGCAACGCGGTACGCCGCCAGATGAAGGGAGCCAAGCCATGATCAGCAAAGGCAAACTAGCACAAATACATATTGCTAAAGCACAATTAGGCCTAAGCGATGAAGAGTACCGCGCAATACTTGCGCGTACAGCGGGCGTGAGCAGTGCCAAAGAACTAGATAACCGCACTGTGGGTGGCGTGATGTTTGAGCTGCGCCGCCTCGGGTTTCAGCCCAAAGCGCCCAAGAAAGCCGGTCGCAAGCCCAACACCTTCAACAAGCATGAACAGATGGCCAAGATCGAAGCGCAACTGACCGATATGGGACTGAGCTGGGAATACGCCGGAGCGATCGCCAAGCGCCAAACCGGCATCGAGCGCATCGACTGGCTGCGCACGGAAGCGCAGTTCAAGGGGGTGATTGCTGCGTTGGAGGTTGAACAGGATAAACGCCACCTCATCGCCTACGTCGATGAGTGCCTGGTGGATATGGGCAAAACCCGTGAAGAACTGGCCGAGCGCTACCGCCTGCCCAATAAGTGGGAGCGCAACCTGTCGGTGTTGCAGAAGCTGGCCGAGATACTGCCGGAGCCAGCGCGCTACGTTCAGACCTTTGACCCCAGCTGTTAAGCAGCGATTAAACCACGATTAACCGCCGGAGAAAGACATGGAAACCCGTTGCCCGTGCTGCCACACCACCTTCAGCCTGGAGCACGCCATGGAAGACGAATCGCTGCGCGAGATGATGGCCATCTTGTCAGACCTTCCCCGTGAGGTGTCGCGCCCACTGGTCGCCTACATCGGCCTGTTCCGGGGCAAGACCCGCGCCATGGCCTATGAACGCCAACTGCGCATCATGCGCGAAGCACTGGCACTGGCCACTGATACGCTGGTGGTAGGCGCAGCACTCTCCGACACCGTCGAAGCGATCCGCACCAAGCGCGACACCGGCGAAGACACGCGCCCGCTGCGCAACCACAACTATCTCAAGCGCGTGGTAGAAACCCAAGGCGCACGGGCCGAAGCCACACGCCTGGCACCGGCACCCACCCAACACAAGCCAGCCGCCAAAGGTATGATGCGTGCCTTGGAAGCGGCCAACCGGAGCCGTCAAGGATGAGCCCAATAGCCCAGTGGTTCCGTAACGAAGTGACCGATGGCGTGATGCGCCTGCTAGTGCTGCGCCTGCCCAGTGCACCGTGGGAAGACGAAGCCGAATACACCACTAAAACCTGGGTAGAGGTACTGTGGTCCGCGCCAATCGGCTGGGATGAACAGCAAGACGTTCGCCGCCTACGCTACGCCTTTAACCGCTTGGCTGCGCAATCAGAGCGCTGGCCAGCGCCGCGCCAACTGCTCGGCATGCTGCCGGAACGCACGCCGCGCCCACGGCTACCCAAGCCACCCATGAGCGAGGCCAAGCGCCACGCCAACCGGGAGCGCCTGAAAACGATGATTGCCGAACTCGGCCTGAACTCAACGCGAGGAAACCACCGTGAATAAGCACGATGATGACACACTCGATATGGGCTTCGAGATACCCGACGATGCGTTAGAGCACCTAGACCCGGAGATCCTCAAGAAATGGCCGCAGGGTTTGAGCGACATGCTAAGCGTGGTGGAGCATGCCCTGGTGAAAGCGGGAGAGGATCAGCACTGTGCCCGCCGACATGCCTTTACCGTAGTGCGTGCCATTTCTCGCTTAGCAGGTGGCCGCAGCCTTTACGTACCGCAAGGCAAGCACTTAGAGCGCGCCTTGCGCGACCGCGCCCTATGGGAGCTGCACAACGGTCACAACGTTGAAGAACTAGCGGCACGCGCAGGCATTACCGTGGTACAGGTGTACAACATCATTGCCGAGCAACGGAAGTTGGCGCGTGCCAGGCATCAATCGGATCTGTTCAACGAAACCGCAAACGGCTAAGCTAACCGCGATAATTACGGGGGACATATCATGAAAGCATTGGTAGCAGGGATCGTATTCGCGTTAATGGCAACCGTAGCAATAGCCCAAGATAAAGCGGTTACGTTTAGCGAATACTCGGCGACAACACAGGCAGCATTCACTCATTCGCAACGCTGCAAAGCCGAGATCACTACTAGCGGTGTAGGTGAACGTTGCAGCCGGTTCTTTGAATACCTAGGACGTTATCAAAATGTGGCGGCAGCGTTTCAGGCTAGAATGGCAAACGAGGGAACAGCAGCGTTCGATGGTGCTAGCAGCCCAACCATCAGCGGCCATGAGCATTTTGAAGAGCGTTTGACGACCAATATTCACTACATCACAGAGATGATGTGACGGCTTCCGCGTTTCCCCTAACAAACCCGCCCGGCGGGTTGTTTACTTTTTAGTCCCTAAAAATCCCTAAAACGCTTTATTCCCAGTGTTTCCCGCTAAGCCCCTATCCTGACCTCACTGCACTGTGCTTACCGCCCACACCGCATTGAGGCCTCCAACCGTGAACACCCAAACCCGCAACAACCTGCTCGATAAACTGCGCATTGGCCCTTGGCTGATCCTCGCTATTCTCACCACCATTGGCGTGGCGTTCATGTACCCCCATCAGCTTGGCGTGTTGCTTTGGTCGCTAACCAAGCTGTGCTGGGGCGCGTACCTCGGCTACTGGATCGACCGCAGCATCTTCCCCTACGCACGCCCAGGCGACTATCAGTGCAGCGACGGCTATGACTTGAGTGCCATTGCGTTACTCATGCTCCGCCGCGCCATCATCATCGCCGCCGCAATTCTGGCTCTCGGGTTGGGGGTGTGACATGGCCGCTGAAACCGCCGCCGAGCTAATCGAGAAAGGCTGGCGCGACCTTGCTGAGCTTGAGGCAGCGATAATGCCGCCCGCTGCCTTATTAGCTAGCTATTACCGCTTGAAGGACACCCTCCAGCGTGCCGAAGCAGCGTTGGAAAAGGAGCGCCCAGAATGAACGATCTAAAAGCCTACCTGCGCGCTAACGGCACCTGGATAGCCATGAGTTTAGTGCTGGCCACGCTGCTAATGCTGGAAGCCTGCCAACCTGCCCACGCCCAAATACCCAGCGCCGCCCACGGCTACCAACGCGAGCTAACCCGCATCGTGCAACAAGAATGGGGCATGAACGGCCGTGTGGCCGTGCATGCCGCGCAGATCCACCAGGAAAGCGCCTGGCGCTCCAGCGTCAACAGCCCAGTGGGCGCGCAGGGGCTTAGCCAGTTTATGCCCAGCACTAGCGCGTGGATCGCCGAGATTTACCCCGACCTTGGCCGCGCTGCGCCATATTCCCCTACCTGGGCGATGCGTGCCCAGGCGCGCTATAACCGTTGGCATTGGCAGCGGCTACGCAGCGCCGCTGACGAATGCCAACGCTGGGCAATGGCTCTTAGCGCCTACAACGGCGGTTTGGGCTGGGTGAACCGAGATAGACGCTTAGCGACAGCCGCCGGGGACAACCCCGGCGTTTGGTTTGGTAGCGTCGAGAAATACACCAACCGTGCTGGCTGGGCCAAGCGCGAAAACCGCCACTACGTGCGCCACATTTTGCTTGAGTTAACGCCCCGCTATTCGAGTGCTGGCTGGCAAGGGGGTGCGCCATGCTAAGCAAGATCGGTCTAGCTGTTGTTGGTGTGCTGGTGATCGCACTGGTCGTGCAGTACCAGTACGCCAGCCACTTAAAAGAGATGGTGGCCATTGAGCGCCAAGCGTATGAAAAAGCCAATGCTGACAAACAGGCAGCGCAAGCGGAAGCCCTTGCAACCCTGGATGAGTTATTAGACGCCCAGCAGCGCTACCGTCTCGCTGAAGCCGATATTAAAGCGCTTCAAGAAGAATTGGCCGAGCAGGCCCAGGACTATCAAGCACTTCGCCAGCGCATACAACGCTCACCCGCCAGCGACGACGGCCCCGTAGCCCCGGTGCTGCGCGACACTTTGGAGCACCTGCCGTGACTCGAACCGTCCTGATACTGGCGGCCACCGCCGCGCTGGCCGCCTGCGGCAGCACACCGCCCGCATTGTCACCACCCCCGACCGTAACCGTATACGAGTGCGTAACCCCGGCGGGGCTGACTGAACGCGAAGGCGCGCCGCGTCCCCCTATTGGTGACTACACACAGGAAGACGTGGCGCTGTTCATCACCGACCTGCACCAGTGGGGCGCGCGCGGTTGGCTGCGCGTTGCCCGTATCCGAGAGCACGCCGATAAGTGCTTACAAAGTGCCGACGAAGAAGAAACTGAGTAAGGGGACGTAATGGAAATTATCAACTGGAACGCGGCCAAGGTGCTGTTTGATGTGATGCAAGCAGTACTGACGGCACTCATGGCAGTGTACGTGTACTGGCTCAATAAGCACCGTGCCAGCCAAACCGCGATTAAAGGCACCAACGAGCGCATCGATGGCGTCGAAAAGAAAGTGGTCAACTTGGAGCACAAGATGGAGCGCCTGCCTAACCACGAAGACCTAACAAAGCTACAAGAGCAGATGTCAAAAACCAACGTGCTGCTGGCCGAGATCAGTGCTAGCCAAAAAGCTACATCGGTTCAGGTCAATCGAATGAATGACTACCTTATGAACCAGCCGCGTGGAGGCCACTGATGGACTACAACGACTTCGAAACCGAAGGCCGCCGCCTGTGCATCCTTCGCATTCTGTCGCGCCGTACCCAGTTCACGGCGAACGAATACAGCCTGAATGATGAGCTGAAAGGTGCCTACGCCCATATCGTAAGTACCGATCGGCTACACAACGATCTGGCTTGGCTGGATGAACAAGACCTGATCATTCTGCAGCGCCCGCGTGCAGGCTGGATCGTGACGCTAACATCACGCGGTTCTGACTGTGCCAATGGGCTGGCCAATGTGCCTGGCGTCGCCAAACCACGCCCAGGAGCATAAGCCATGGCCCCCCGCAATAAAGTGTTTAGCCTGCCCCAGGAAGTGCGTGACGAGCTAAATGAGAAGCTGGTATCGACCGGTTTTCAGGGCTACGCAGGCTTGGCTGATTGGCTGAAAGAGCGTGGTTTTGAAGTCTCGCGTAGCTCGGTACAGCGCTATGGCCAGGACTTGCAAGAAGAGTTCGAAGAGGCCATGGGCAGCGTTCGCCGTACCACTGAAATGGCCAAGGCCATGGCGGATGCGGTGGAAGACGACGAAGGCAACTTGATCGACGCTACCGCGCGCTTGGTGCAAGAGCACCTGCTGCGCATCTCATTAGAGTTTCGCAAGATGGAGATCGAGCCAGACGCCGCCGCCCACCATCTGGGCAAGGTCTCCAAGGCACTGGATAGCTTAGGCCGCCTGTCGCTCAGTCAGAAGAAGCATGCCAAAGAGTTGCGGGCACAAGTCGCCAAGGAAGCGGCTGAGAAGGCCGAAACTAGCATGGCAACCCAGGGCATGAGCCAAGAAGCCATTGACTCTATCAAGCGTGACATTATGGGGATTGCCTGATGAGCACGGCGCTGCCTGAATCCGTCCTGCTGCCGTACCAGAAGGCGTGGATCGAAGACGAATCGGACCTCAAGATTGCCGAGAAAAGCCGCCGTACCGGTTTGACCTGGGGCGAAGCGGCGGATGCAGTGCTGTCGGCCAGTAGCGCCAAGGCCGCCGGAGGCACCAACCACTTCTACGTGGGAAGCAACAAAGACATGGCCATCGAGTTTATCGATGCCTGTGCCATGTGGGCCAAAGCATTCAACCGAGCCGCCAGTCACATCAAGGAAGAGCTATATCAGGATGAGGATAAAGACATCCTCACTTTCAATATCCACTTCTCCAGCGGCTTCAAGATTCAAGCGCTCAGCTCGCGCCCCAGCAACATGCGTGGCCGCCAAGGTAACGTCACAATCGATGAAGCCGCATTCCATGATCAGCTTGCCGAAGTGCTCAAAGCTGCCTTAGCTCTCACCATGTGGGGCGCGAAAGTGCGCCTGATCAGCACCCATAACGGCGTGGAAAACCTGTTCAACGAACTGATCCAGAACAGTCGTGCAGGTAAACAGCGTTATAGCGTCCACCGCATCACCTTAGACGACGCCTGTGAGCAAGGGCTGTATCAGCGCATCTGTCTGGTGCGTGGCAAGCCCTGGAGCCAGCAGGCCGAAGACGAGTGGAAGGCTAACCTGCTGAAGGACACCGCCACCAAAGAGGATGCGCTAGAAGAGTATTACTGCGTACCGAAAGCGGGCGGAGGTGCCTATCTTTCCCGCGCCATGATCGAAGCGCGCATGGTCGATGCACCGGTGATCCGCTTTGAAGGCAGCGCCGAATTCAACGCGGTACCAGAACACTACCGGGCGCTTGAGATAGCCGACTGGTGCAATGAACACCTGCTGCCCCTGCTTGAAAAGCTCGACCCTAAACTGAGCCACTGCTTTGGTGAAGACTTTGGGCGTAGCGGTGACTTAACCGTGATTGCCCCCATGGCCATCACTCAGCAGCTCGTGCGTCAGGTGCCGTTCCTTGTCGAGCTACGCAACGTGCCGTTCAAGCAGCAAGAGCAAGTACTGTTCTTTATCGTTGACCGGTTGCCGCGGCTACAGGGTGGCGCGCTGGATGGTCGCGGTAACGGCCAGTACCTGGCAGAGCAAGCCGCTGAACGCTATGGAAGCATTGTCGAGGTGATCATGCTTTCCCAGAGCTGGTACCTCAACAATATGCCCCCGTTTAAAGCAGCGTTTGAAGATGAGTTGATCAGCCTTCCCCGCGATAGCCACGTGGTCGATGACCTGCGCGCCCTGCAAGTCATCAAGGGCGTGCCCAAGCTGCCCGATGCCAAAACCGGCGATAGCAAAGACCGCCATGGCGACGCGGCTATCGCACTGGCCATGGCGTACTACGCCAGCCTGATGGACGTGGTGCCCATAGAATTCACCCCCGCGCCCCTGCCTGGTGTATCCAACCAGGACGACGACAGCGACGACATTGAAAACACCAGCTTTGGCGGTTTTAAAAACACAGGAGGCGGCGCATGGTAAGCCCAGCCAAGAAGTATCGGCGTAATTTGATCAAAACGAATAGCCCTGCGCTGAAAGAGCAACAGACCAACGACGCCCGAATTGGTCAGCTCAAGCGGGAGTTTGCCGAGCACCCCACGAAAGGGCTAACACCCGCACGGCTCTATCAGATCCTGGAAGCGGCTGAGCAAGGCGACCTCAAAGCACAAAGCGAGCTGTTCGATGACATGGAAGAAAAGGACGCGCAGATCGGTGCGGACTTAGGCAAGCGTCGCCAGCTCGCTGCTGAATTAGAGTGGCAGATCGTGCCGCCGGACGGCGCGGATGCTCGCGAGAAGAAAGCCGCCGAGCACGCGGCTGAAGTGTTCAGTGGCTTCGAAGTCGAGGATCTCATTCTGGATCTCGGTACCGGCATCGGCCACGGCTGGGCGAACCTTGAGCTTTCATGGCAGCGAGATGGCGCACTGCGCTACATCGAGCAGCCCACGCTGCGCCCCCATAGCTGGTTCAGGCTCCACCCGGATGACCAGAACTGCATCACCCTGCGCGATAACAGTGCCACCGGTGCCGAGCTATGGCCGCTGGGCTGGGTGCAACACCGTCACCGCGCCAAGAGCGGCTACGTCGCCCGCATGGGGCTGCACAGAATGCTGGCATGGCCTTACCTGTTCCAAAACTACGCCCTGGGGGATCTCGCCCAACTGCTGGAAATCTACGGCCTGCCTGCTCGTATCGGTAAGTACCCCAAGAACGCCACTGAGCGTGAGAAAGCCACGCTACTGCGTGCCGTTGTCACGCTTGGCCAAAACGCCGCTGGCATTATCCCAGACGGCATGGCCATCGACTTTACTGAAGCGGCGGGCAAAGGCAGCTCTGCCGATATCTACAAAACCATGATGGATTGGTGCGAACGCGCAAAAGCCAAGGCGATCCTAGGCGGCACACTAACAAGCGGCACCGGCGAAGGTACGAACACTAACGCCCTCGGCAATGTGCATGAGCGAGGGCAAACCAGCCTGATACGTTCTGACGTCAGGCAATATGCAGGTAGCATCGGTAAAAACATCCTCTGGCCGATGGCCGCACTCAACTTCGGCATCGACAAGCCACAGCGTGCGCCTCGTTTCTACCTCGATTGTGGCGAAACCGAGGATCTCGAACGCCTCTCCAAGAGCCTGCCACCCCTCGTGAATATGGGTATAGAAGTGCCGGTGTGGTGGTTCCATGAAACGTCGGGTATTCCCAGAGCCCAAGAAGGTGAGGAAGTACTCAAGCCAGCGGCAGCGCCAAGCCCGTTTATGGGCGCATTACGGCAACTGCCAGCGAGCCCACGCCTGGCGGCGCTACGGCAAGACGCGCAGCCGATGACGCCCTCTGATGCGCTGGCTGAACAGATGCAACGTGAAGGCCAAGGGGAAATCGCTGAATGGCTAGCGCGTATCGAAGCGATGCTCGACAGCGCCGAAAGCCTAGAGGAGTTCCGCGAAATGCTCATGGCTGCCCAGCCAGAACTAGAAGAAGCGGGGCTGGGTGAAATGATTGGCGATGCCCTCACGGCAGCACAGGCCGCAGGCCGTAGCGACATTGAGGATGCCGCCGATGAGTGAACCGTCGCTGTCGGTGGTGATGAACCGACCCTTTAATGAGCAAACGGCGTTCTTTCGCCAGAAGCTAGGTAATTTGGTGCCCACCGCCCGTTGGGATGACCTTACCCGCAGCGAGCACGATTCAGGCTTTATGATTGCCGGGGCGACGAAAGCGGATTTACTCAGCGACATTGCCAGCGCCATAGACCGCACCATCACCGAAGGTAAGGGCATTGGGGAGTTTCGCCGCGACTTTCGCAGCATCGTGGAAAAGAACGGCTGGCATGGCTGGACAGGCGAAGGCACTGCCGCCGGGCGTGCCTGGCGCACCCGCGTCATTTACCGCACCAATGCCCAAACCAGCTATGCCGCTGGCCGTTTCGCTCAGTTGCGGGAAGGTAACTTTACCTTCTGGATCTACCGCCATAACGACAGCGTGCGTAACCCTCGCCGCGAGCATCTTGGGTGGGATGGCCTAACGCTGCCTGCTGACCACCCGTTTTGGGCCACGCACTACCCGCCCAATGGCTGGGGCTGCCGTTGTTATGTCGTGGGGGCACGGCGGGAATCCATCGCAAGGCGCATGGGCGGTGACCCCGATAAAGCCTTGCCGGAAGGTTGGGATGCGACCGATCTAAGCACCGGCGCACCGGCGGGCATTGGGCAAGGCTGGGACTATGCGCCCGGTGCCAGTGTTAACCGCACCGTCAACACCATGGCGGAAAAGGTGCGCCACTGGGATTACCAAATAGCCAAAGGCTACATGCAGGGCGTGCCTGAGCAAATGCGCGACCAACTGGCCACCAGCTATCGCTCATTACCTTCTGTAGGTGATGACGCCCGTCGCTACGCCCAGCGGGTGCTCAACGGCACCGATCAAGAGCGTCTGGAACCTGTACGCACCTTGGGGCTGCTCACCACACGAGACACGGCGAAAGTGGCCGACATCAATGGGCAAGACGTCAACGGCTTTGATTACTCGATTGACCCCTTTGTGGTGAAGCGCGTGCAAGAGCGCCACGGCGGAGAAGCGGAACGCCAGCGCGGCCAACGCCCTGTTACGCCTAGCGACTACGCGCTATTGCCGCAGCTATTGAACGAAGGGGAAGCACTGGTAGATGCTGGGGAGTCACGCGCCACCAACACAGCGCAAGTACGCCGGGAGCTAACGATCAACGGGGAAACGTTCGTGGCTATCTTTGAGATCCGCCGCAAGCGCCGTACACTGGCCTTACAGACGTTCTATATCCGCACGGGCGCGGTTGACTAGATGAGAACTCGAACCCGCCCTCAGCCTAACGTCCGCAACGCTTCGTGGCATGAGCCACAACGGTTTGATGCACGGGTTCGATACCAGGAGTATAGCCATGGCCGCCGCAAAGATCCAAGTCGATAACACGCAGGTATTGGAAGCGCTCAACCGCTTGGTGCAGCAAAGCGGTGATTTAAGCGAGCCGTTGCAGGAAATCGGCGAGTATCTGGTAGAGAGCACCAAGCAACGCTTCGCTACCAAAACCGCACCAGACGGCACCGCCTGGAAGGGCAACAGCCCTGTCACCATCGACCGCAAGGGCCGAGACGATGCACTGATCGGTGAAACAACCCAACTGGCCGACGCCATCTTTCCTAATGTGTCAGGCAATACACTAGAAATTGGCTCAACACGTCAGTACGCGGCCATGCAACATTTTGGTGGCCGCCGTTCGGATTTTGCCCACCTGTGGGGAGATATTCCCGCACGCCCTTTCTTGGGCCTGTCGGATGACGACGAGGATGTCGTGCTGGAGGTTCTCAGCGATTACTTTGCCAGCGAAGTAGTCGACCACCTCGCGCTATAATATCGCAACGCCCTACAAGCCGCTGTAAGGCGTTAAACGGCAAACAGGCATCTACGTTGCCGTAAAAATAGTTCACCACGTCACGGCGTTTTTAAACACGGTTTAAACGGGGTTTCATAACCTGCCCGTGCCTTACATTGCATATTCCCGCAAGCCCCACCGAAATATCCCCAAAAATTCCTAAAATGCTTTAAATCCAATGCCCCCGGAATCCCATCGAGAATGGGGGCATGAAAACACGAACCGCAGCACCTCACCCCATCGCCGTTTGCGCGGCCAGTCACACCGCTCCCATTGCGGCGTTGGCGCTGCGTGTATCGCGAGACGACGGCAAGACCCGCCTCATTCCAGCCGGAGAATTTAACGCCCCCCGTGGCGCGATGAGCGGCAGTGGCCCATGGCAGCTAGACGCCACTGGTGCCCAGGCCATCATCGCGCTCGCTGCCGCCCGTTCTACCGATATCCCCATCGACTATGAGCATCAAACGCTCATGGCCGAACGCAACGGCTTACCGGCTCCTGCCGCTGGCTGGATTGACCCGCGCTCGCTGGAGTGGCGCAACGACGGCCTATACGGCCAAGTGACGTGGACGGTTGCCGCGAAAGCAGCGATAGACGCCGACAGCTACCGCTATCTATCCCCCGTGTTCCCGTACGACGCCGACACCGGTGCTGTGCTGGATCTGCTGCACGTTGCCCTGACAAATACCCCGGCGATCGACACCGCCATTACTGAACTCGCCGCAGCCCGAGCCGGGCGCGGTGCCTCTGAAGCGACATCCTCAAAGGAGAACACCGTGGACCGCGAAAAACTGATCGCCCAGCTAGGGCTAGCGACAGACGCCACCGATGAGCAGATCGACACCGCCATCGCCGCGCTTAAAGCAGGCGACGCTGACGCCAAGGCATTGCGTGAGGCACTTGGTGCCAAAGACGACGCAAAGCCTGCTGACGCCGTTGCTGCCTTGAAAGCCTCCAGCGCTGCCGCCGCCCATGACATGAGCCAGTACGTACCTGTGGCCGTGTACCAAGAAACCACTCAGCAACTGGCCGCCCTGAAAGCCAATAGCAACACCGCTGAGCTGGACGCGCTGATTAAGAAAGGCCTAGACGATGGCCGCATTCCAGGTAAAGCCACCGCCGATTGGCTACGCGCGCAAGGCATCGCTGCCTGCAAGGCGCATCTCGATGGCGCACCTAGCATCGCCGCGCTGAAAGCTACCCAGACCCAGGGCAAGCCGCCGGAAGGCAGCGAGACCAAAGGCGACGGCAAGCTAACCGAAACCGAGCTGGCCGTGTGCAAGGCCGCTGGCCTTACGCCCGAACAGTACCGCGCCGCCAACCCAGCGTAACGGCTGGCCACCCTTAACACGCAAGAGGACACGCACGTGACCGCTGCAACCCAAAACCGAAACACCCCGCACCGCTTAGGGCTGTCTCGCGGCCATCTGGTCGCGGCGGCTGCAGAGTGCTTCGCGGGCACTATCGCCGTCATCAATGCCGACGGCTTTACCGAGCCAGGCAGCACCGCCACGGGCCTAACAGCCGCTGGTGTGTTCGAGCACTACCAGGACAACACGGCAGGCGCGGACGGCGACCAGGTCGTGGAAGTGAAGCGCGGTAATTTCTACCTGGTTAACTCTGCCGGTGCGGATGAGATCACCGCCGCCGACGTGGGCAAGGTTTGCTACGTCGTCGATGACCAGACCGTTGCTAAAACCAGCGGCACAGACACCCGCTCCCCCGCTGGCATTGTCGACGACGTCGACGATGGTGGCGTGTGGGTCAACATCGACCCGACTAACGGCGTGGCCGCTAGCGCGTAATAAGGACTGCCTACATGAATCTTACCCAAGCCAACTTGAAGGTGCTGTTCCAGGCCTACAACGCTGCCTTCCAGCAGGGCTTTAGCTCAATGGGGGAACAGGCAGCGCTTTATGAGCTGTTCTGTACCACCGTGCCAAGCACCACTGCCGTGGAGGTGTACCCGTTCCTCAAGAGCCTACCGCGCATGCGCGAATGGCTGGGCGATCGCGTCATCCACAGCCTGGAAGGCGCGGCGTTCAGCATCAAGAACCGCAAGTTCGAGCTGACCGAAGGCGTGCCACGGGATTCCGTAGAAGACGACACCTACGGTCTGTGGTCACCCATCTTCCAAGAGTTTGGCCGTAGCTCACGTGAGCACCCCAACGAACTCGCCGTGGAAGTGCTGGAGCAAAACCCCGAGTGCTACGACGGCCAGCCGCTGTTTGATACCGACCACCCGGTGCTGGATAAGTCGGGCAAAGAGATCTCGGTCAGTAACGACATGGGCGGCACAGGCGACGCCTGGTACGTGATGGACAACACTCGTGTGATCAAAGCGGTCATGTTCCAGAAGCGCCGTGATTACAACTTCCGCTCCATTACCGATCTCAACGACACGCAAGTGTTTATGACCGACAAGTTCCTGTTCGGCGTAGATGCCCGCGTGAATGGCGGGGCCGGCCTTTGGCAGCTCGCCGTGCGTTCTCGCAAGCCGTTTAACGCCGAGAACTACGAAGAAGCACGCCAGGCACTGACGAAGCTGAAAGGCGACTACGAACGCCCGCTGGCACTGCGTCACTCGCACACCATGGTGCCTAACTCCATGGAAGGCGCTGCCCGTGCCGTGTTGCAAAGCCAACTCGCAGCAGGCGGTGAAACCAACAAGTGGGCCAACACCTCGACGCTGGTGTTGAACCCCTGGTTAACCAGCGCTTAACGGCACGTTAAACCGCCTACCGCAGTGCCTGCTCTTGCGGGCACTGCGCAACGGAGAGCACCACCATGGCAACACGTAAAACCACCGCGCCGAAGGCTAAACAGGCAGCCCCGACGAAAGCGGAAGCGCCCAACGCTGAGCAGGAAAGCCAAGCGGACGCAAAGGCGACCAAGCCAACGCCTGAGAAGGTGTCGGAAACTCCCACGCCCAACGATGCCGTAACACCGGACGCTGAGCAGATCTCGACAGATAGCACGCCTACCGAGATCCAGGGTGACACCGTCACGGGCGATGGCTCCGGCAAGGCGCTTCCGCCGATGGAGGAAACGCCAGGCGTTTTCGTTCGCACCAAGCGCCGGATCAAAAGCCGCCGCCGTGCGGGCTTCCGCTTCAACCGTGAAGGTGTGGGCATTGCGCTAGAACTGCTCAGCGAAGAGCAGCTCCAGCAGCTGCGCGCTGACCCAGCCCTGGAAGTGGAAGACTGCACCTTCCCGCTGGAAGAAGCGACAAGCGAGCCGGAGGCCTAACCCATGCCCTACTGCACGCAAGCGGATCTCATCGAGCGGTTTGGTGAAAACGAGCTGCTCGCCATCGCCCGCGATGAAAGCGGCACCGCTATCGATGCCGCTGTTGTGGAACGCGCTTGCGACGACGCCAGCGGCGAGATCGACGGCTACGTAAGTGCAGCGGGCTATCCCGTGCCGCTATCGCCGGTACCACGCATCGTGATTGCCAATGCATGTGATATCGCCCGCTATCGGCTTTACGACGAGCACGCCACTGACCAGGTGCAAAAGCGCTACGACGACGCGGTGAAGTTCCTGAAAAGCGTCTCGCGGGGTGAAGTGCGCTTGGGTATATCAAGCGGTGCCGCCAGTAGCAGCGCAGGCAGCGTGCAAATGAACTCAGGCCGCCAGGTGTTCGGTGGCGGCGGATTTTAGGAGATGGCCATGAGTGCCAAACAAACAACGAAAGTCGAGAAGAAAGCCCCGCCTACGCCGCGCAAAGACGCACAGGTGCGGGTGAAGACAAAATCACCCGGCGTAAAGCGTCAGGTGTGCGGCGTAATCCTCACCAACGAATGGAAGTACCTGACGTTGGATGACAAAGGCAGCGCCTACAAAGCGCTAGCTCGCGACCCGGCCATTGTGATGGAGCATGCGGCTCCGCCTGCCAAGGTGGTGGCCGCTGACGCTGAAGTGCCAACAGGCAAAGAGGCCAAGTAATGCTCTCGCTGACGCCCTGGCTAGCACGGCTAAACGCCACTGACGGATTGCCCACCGTGCAGTTGGCGGCGGATATAGAAGCCGCTAAGAGCAACGCCCAGCTACCCAACATGATGCTGGTGCTAGGCCGTGAAACCGTTAGCCACGGGCCAATGAGCAACCAGGCGCGCCACCGGGTAAAAACCGAGGTGCTGCTGGTCACCGGCATTCGCCGCCGTAACCAGCCGTTAGGGCCAGTAGCCACAGCGGGTGAAGACGAGCTAGCGCAGCTGCGCGAGCCTGCCCTAACCCAGTTAATTAACTGGATGCCGCCTAGCTGCGACATCCCCGTGAAATGGCAACGCGGCCAGCTTTTGGCCCTACAAAGCCACGCACTGTTTTGGGCCGACGTGCTAACCGCCGAGTACTGGTGGCCACTTGAGGAGAATTCCCCGTGACTATGAAAACGAACCGTCGGGCGATGCGATTCGCCCTGGAATCAGAATACAACGATGGCACCACCACGCCCGAAGCGGCCACCGATGCCATCTTGATGCGCGAGATTTCCGTCACCCCGTTATCGGGCAGCAACATCGCCCGCACCTTTGTCCGCCCCTACTACGGCAACTCGCCGCAAGCGCCCGGTGAAAAGCATGTGGAAGTGGTCGTTGAAGTGGAATTGAACACCAGTGGCGAGTTAGGTACGCCACCACCTTGGGGCAAACTGCTGCGCGCCTGTGGGTGGAGTGAAGTGATTGAGCCAGGCGAACGCGTGATCTATTCGCCTGTTTCGGAGGACGAAGACTCCGGCGTTTTCTTCAGCAATGTAGACGGCAACCTACACAAGGGTCGCGGTGCGCGGGGCACCGCTGCATTCACTGTCAACGCTGAAAACATGCCAGTGATCCGTTTCACCTTCAGCGCATTGATCAGCCCTGTGACAGCTGAACAGTTGCCTAACGTCACGCTTAGTCACTGGAGAGACGCGTTGGCCGTTAACTCGCTCAATACTGAGCCGTTGGAATTCATGGGTGCCACCGTACCGTTTAACCAGTTCTCGCTGGACATGTCAGGTCAGGTTGTTCATAGCAAAAACGTTGGTGCTAACGATATCCACATCACCGGACGTTCACCGTCGGGTCAGTTGATTATTGAAGATCCGGGTGTTGGTGCCGTGAATTACTTCGAGATGTCACAAAACGCGCAGACCGGGCCGCTCAGGCTCGTACATGGAAAAACACCAGAAGACAGAATCGAGATCATTCAGAAAGAAGTGGGCATTGAATCGCCAACGTATTCGGATCAAGACGGCATCCAGATGCTGTCCATCAACTACATGCCCGAGCCCATCGATGGCAACGACGAAGTCGTGGTCGTTGTGGGTAATCCTATTCCCGCAGGTCCTTAAACACCGCCCAAGCGGCGGTTAACCAGCGTTTCACGCACGATTAACTAGGAGAGCGACCCGTGTTCAAACTCAATACCAACCGTACCTATAAACAGCCCGTTCACCTCACCCTGGTGGATGAAAATGGTAAAGACGAAAAAGGCACGTTTTCCGCCATTTTCAGAGTGATGCCAAACCCCGAAACCCGTGAGCTGTTGGATGATGCCACGCTGCTGGACCGCGTACTGGTCAGCGTCTCGGACATCGAAGTGCCCGATGAAAACGGTAAGCCTTTGGAAGGCGAAGCACTGCGTGATGCCGTGAGAAACGATCCCGCTGCTGCGTTCGCTCTGATCAACGCGTATCAGGACAGCATCATAAAAAAGAACCGTCGTCGGAACTGATCGAAGCCGGTAAGCACTGGGCTGAGGCAAATACGGCTCAGCCCAACCTGGTCAAGGACGACCTCGCTGCCCTCGGTATCACTCTGAGCGGAGAGCTAGCCGAAGAAGCCGAGGCAGCAGAAGCCGAGCCGGATCTATTCGATGTACTGCCGGAAAATTGGCAAGCCGTTGAGACCTTTCTTAGATGCTCTCGTCAGTGGCTATTCAGGGGCATGGAAGGCAAACGCGAGGCGCTAGATGTGCAAGCAGTAGTCAGCGTTATCAGCCTCTGCCAGCTCCCCCCAGAGCAGCAACTTGAGCGGCTTGATCAAGTGCAGCTAATCGAACTCGGCGCACTCAGCGTTATGAACCAACCCCGCAACTAGCCCCGGCGTGCTGCCATCCATGGCACGCCAGGATACCGTCCCTCCCTGGACATAACGTTAGAAGGAAACATCGTGTCGAACAATCTAACGCTTAGCGTCACCCTGACCGGCGATGGAAAGCAGCTCTCGGGCACCCTAAAGAATGCCCAGGGTGAAGTGCAGGCGTTTGGGGGTACGACTGAGCGTGAGGGTGGGCGCGCTGAACGTTCATTGGCCAATGTTGAACGTCGCGCCGGTACGGTGGGTCGCGAGCTTCAGGTGCTACGCCGCCTCGCGGCTCCCGTGGGCGCGGCGTTAGCCGGTATGTTTGCTACGCGGGCACTGCAAGGTCAGGTCGATTATGCCGACCAACTGCAAAAAACCAACTTACGGATCGGCGCGAGCGTTGAAGCGCTCAGCCAATACAATCATGTCGCTAGCCTCTCCGGCGTCGCGTTTGGCAACCTAACTACCGCGTGGCAGCGTCAAACGCGCCGTATTTCTGAAGCAGCGCAAGGCACGGGAGCCGCCAAAGACGCTTTGGAGGCATTAGGCCTAAGCGCCAAAGAGCTGAACCAATTAGCCCCTGAAGACCAGTTTGAGCGGATTGCCGAAGCCCTCCAAGGCGTGGAAAGCCAAGCCGACCGCACTGCGCTGGCCATGAAGCTGTGGGACACCGAGGGGGTTGGGCTTTTACAGATAACCAACCAGGGAGCCGACGCCATTCGCGCCATGCGCGAAGAGGCCGACCGCTTGGGGCTGACCATCAGCCAGGACACCGCTGATGCAATGGCCAACTACAACGACGAGATGGCACGGTTTCAGGCCGTGGCCACCGGCGTTACCCGCCAAGTTGCGTCCGAGCTAGTCCCCGCCATGACCACCGGCCTGCAAACCGCTAGCGAGTGGGTCGACCAAATGGGCGGTGCTGCTGAAATTCTTGATACCGTTAAGGATGCAGGCACTGGTGTCGCGGTAGTGATGGCAGGCCGCTACGTAGGGGCTATTGCCGCCAGCCAAGCAGCGATGACGGCTAAAGCCGCTGTGGTGGCCACTACCACGGGCGCTATCAATGTACTGACGGGTGCCACCACCCGCCAAGCTGCTGCCGCAACGGCCATGGCAGGCGCTACTCGCGTGGCTGCGGGTGCGCTTGCATTGATCGGTGGCCCAGTCGGCGCGGCGGTCATTGCTGCTGGTGCTGTCATTTACTTCCGTGAAGAGCTGGGGCTTGTCCCAAAACCGGCCATTACAGCTGCCGGTGCTGTCGATGAGCTGGCGCAACGTGTTGACGGTGCTGCTGACTCGATGCTCAAGTTTGAAGTTGCAGCGTTTACAGCTGAGCTGGTGAGCTTGCAAGCAGCAGCACAACAAGCAGAGGAAAATTTAGCTCGCCTAGAGCGCACCGCTAATGAGCCTTACAGCTACGGTCAAGGCCAGCAAGGCGACCTCACCGCAGGTGCCGATCGCCAGCGCGCTCAGTTGGAGAGCCTCAACAACCAAATCAATGCCCGTGAAGATGCCATTGCTAAGCTGACAGCCCGCATTGAACAAATGAATGCGGCAGATGAAGACAGTGAAGATGCGCAGCGAGAGCTACAAATCACTATCGATGGGCTGAACAACACCACTGAAAAAGCTGTTGCTGGTACCAATGAACTCACAAAATCCACCGAAGCCCAGTCGGACGCCCTAGAAGACCTCTACGATCGCTTAATCCCAGGCCGCCGCGAAACCGTCCAGCTAGCGCGAGATATGCAAACGCTAACACTGGCCATGGCGATGGGCACCGGTAATATCGGCCAAAACATCCAAGCGATGGGCTTGCTCCAACAGCAGTATATTGAAGCCCAGAACGATACCGACGATTTAGCTGATAAAACCGTTAAAGCCGCGTACACGATGGAGGGTGCGTGGGATGAAGTGCGGCTAAACGGCCTGCGCCGCCTGGATGATGGTTTTGCCAGCCTCTGGGAAGGCGCGATCGACGGCAGCCTAAATGCTGGCGAGCTGATGAAAAAGGCGCTGGCACAGACCCTGGCAGAAATGGCGCACATGGCCATCACCCGCCCGATCACCGTGCAGTTGGCCACCAGCATGGGTTTGAACGGCGGCGCAGGCGGTGGTGCTGGCGGTGGCTTCAATGGCATTGGTAGCTTGATCAATGGCGGTAAGTCTTTATTGGGCATTGGTGGTGGCTCTACCGCTGCTGCGGCAGGCGGCCTCTACTCAGGGGCCAGTACTGGCCTGGCGGCGGGTGGTTTGTATGGAAACGCGGTCACTGGCGGTGTTGCTAGCACCGGCATTATGAGCAGCATTACCGCTGGCGTAAGCGCCGCGATGCCCTGGATTGCTGGCGGCTTGGCGATTGATTCATTGCTTGGCGGAGGCATCACGAAAGCTATATCTGGCCTATTCGGTGGCCGTTCGCGTGGCCCTAGCTTTGATTTAATGACTACCGATCAAGATCCCAACAGGGTATTCGAAGACGTACAGCACGGCGTAAAGGCGCGCAGTGCGTTTGGGAATATCGGTTTTTACGGTGCCAATACAAATAGATTGCAAGAAACATTCGGTTCATTCGGACAAGCAACTGAATTTCTTGAAGCTATTGCCGCTAGCGATGACTTATTGGCTAGTCTTGCGCGCTCGCCCGAAGAGCTAAATGCTATGAGCGCGGCAGTTAAGGAGGTCCGGCTGCAGGCGTCTGATGCGGCAGGCATAACTGAGCAGCTCGGGCGCAGAACTGCCGCCGCGATCGGTGCAATGAACAGCGACTTTGGTGCGCTGATTGACTCCGCTATCACTCAGATCGCCGACCCGGACAAGATGACGAATGCTCTTCTTGCCGTACTCAACATCGAAGATTTGATCCAGTCGCTAAATGGCCAAATCCAGAGCGATGTTGCGGCTCACCTGGAAGCCAACACCAGCAACATTCAAGGCACTGCAGACAGCCTCACCCAAGCGATCAACGCCACCGTGCTGCTCGGCAATAGCGCACAGCGCCTGAACCTCCAGTTTGATGACACAGCAGGCGGTGCCATCCATTACGCGTGGTCGATGCAGGAAGCCGTTGGCGGCCTTGATGCACTCAACAACATGAGTGCCAGCTACTATCAGAACTATTTCACAGCCTCTGAACGCGAAGCCATGCAGCGCGAAGAGCTGACGCGGACCATGCAAGAGCTTGGGTTTGAGCTCCCGAAAACCCGTGAAGGGTTTCGGGAGCTGATGGAGGCTCAGAACCTAAACACAACTGCTGGGGTACAGAACGCCGCCGCTCTGATGCAGTTGGAGGGGGCGTTTGCACAGCTGACGCCTGCCGTTAGTGAAGCTGGAGACGCTGTTAGAAGTACAAGTGACATTCTCCAGGAGCGCGCCCAACTTGAGCGTGAACTGTTACAAGCACAGGGCGATACCAACGCGCTTCGGCAGCTTGATCTCGAAGCACTGGATGAGTCCAACCGTGCCCTGCAACAGATGGTCTGGGCAGAGGAGAAAGCCGCAGAAGATCGGCGCGAAAGGGAGCGCCAGGCAGCCCAAGATCAGAGAGATGCGGCGGCGGCTGCCCGCGACGCAGCCCAGGCATACGCGGACGCCATTCGCACAGCAGAGCAAGCGGTTCAGTCGGCAAAACAGCAGGTGCAGCAGTCCTATCAGCGCTTTGACCAACAATCTTTTGATTTGCAGCTGGGTTACTTGGACCTGCTGGGTGACTCTGAAGCCATGCTAGCCATGCAGCGCGAACGTGAGCTGCAAACCATTGATGACTCGCTGCGCCCCTTCCAGGAACGTCTGTGGGCGCTGCAAGATGAAGCCAAAGCCCAGCAGCAGGCGCGTGAAGCCTCACGTAACTACGTCTCGGAACTGGAGCGCGTACGCGGCGAACTCTCCGGCGCATTCGGCAACATTAACGGCTGGATTGATCAGCAGCAAGCCACTGGCGGCACGCCCGAGATGAATCTCGCCAATGCCCAGGAGCAACTTGCTCGCCAGTTGGTACTTGCCGAAAACGGCGACCGCAGCGCCCTGCAGAACATCACACAATACGCAGACCGTGTGCTACAAGCCAACGACGCTTATAACGCATCAAGCAGCGCTGGCCAGCGGGTAGAGTCGGACGTTATCAATGCGCTGAAGGGTTTGCCGAAAGCGCTGAGCGCTGAAGAGTTTTTAGCAAAAGAGATCACAGATAAGCTCGGCGAAGTCATCACCTCGTTTGACGACATGATCAAGCTGAGCCTTGCCGACGAGATTGAACGTGCCGTCTTTGCCAGCCAGTACACGATCGGCACCCTGATCGACTTCGCAGTGGGCAGCAACGACCTGCCCGACGACCTGCGTACCGTGCTCGGCAGCCAGGCGCATCGTCTGGACTCCACCATCAACTACTTGATCGGCACGTCCGAGCTTGATAACGACGACCGCGCCCTGGCGCTCAATGTCAGTAACAACCTGGTCAGCACCGTTGATCAGATACTGGGAAGCGAACTCACCTGGGCAGATAAGCGCCTGGCGCTGGACACGACTAACACGCTGAGCAGCACCATCGATCTAACCCTCGGCAGCGATGTGTCAAAAGAAACCCGTCGCCTTGCGCTGCTTAACAGCAACCTGATGGTCGCCACGATTGATGCTGTTCAGTCGAGCAGCATCGCAGATGATACGCGGGCGCTGGCGCTCAACAGCACCAACACAATCTCAACAGACGTGCATGCACTGCTGGGCTCGAATGTCAGCAGCGCCGCCAAGCAGCTGGCGCTCAAGACGTACAACGCCATTTCAACCACCGTTCACGCCATTGTGACCAGCGGTAGCTCAGAAACCGCAATGAACCTAGCGCTGAACAGCACCAACAGCATCCGCTCGTTTGTGCGGGCCATCGATCATCGTTTAACCGATGAAGATGCAAAAGCACTGGCGCTGAATAGCAGTAACACCCTGACAGCGACGATTCAGGGCGTGATGGCGTCGAGCATCGGCGACGACGCTAAGAAGTTAGCGCTCAGCAAAACCAACACGCTCACCACCACGATTAAAGCCGCCCTGGCTGATGGCGCGCTCAGCCGTGATGAACGCCGGTTGATTGATACGCAGTCGGAAACCGTCGTCAAAACCCTGAAAACCAACGGTGGGTTGAGCCTGAACCGTGACGAATGGGCCGTAATCAACGCCGCTAGCGGCACCAAGCGGCTTAATATGCTCGCTGATATTGCATTCAAAGATGCAGATCTAAAACACCTTGACGATGTTGCTAAAAACACAGCGGACGGCGGTAAGAGTATCGCTGAACGGGCTAAAGAGCAGCTCGATAGCCTTAACACTCTAGGCGACGCGATGGACAGTAATGTTGCCGCGTTGATTGGCCTTGATAAGTCGGTTTTATCCTTATCTGGAGCCATTAATAAATTACTCAATGCAAACGAAAATCTGCTCAAGCTATCAATGCCGGACAAGTCTGGTGGATTCAGTGGCTCAGGTAGGCCAACGATGCCGGGAGCCCCTGACGGAAGTGTCGCCGATCCCAGTGCTGACCCCGACACCGTCGCAGGTGGCTTGGGCCGGATGTATCAGCGCTTCCAGGATGAATGGAACAGGTTGAGTAGGAACTCTCAAGTAGCTAACAACACACCTGACGACATCGTTAACCGTGCGTATCGCGGTGTTGGCGGCAAGGTTGTTGCCGAGATGGCTGAACTTATACGTGGAATACGAACTGCCGGAGGTGACGTCTCTGGGGGGTACATACGAGACCTCAACCCTCTCCACTTTTTTGCCCAGGGCGGCGTTAGCGGATCTCACCGCACTGGTCTGGAATATGTTCCGTTTGATGGCTATGTCGCCGAACTACACAAGGGTGAAAAAGTACTGACGGCGGATGATGCCGCTGCCCTGCGCAACATTAATGTTAGTAGTCGCGCACTACCCGCGCCCACGGCTGCACCACTCCCCAGTTTCCCCTTGCTTGGCAAAAACGACCTAGCTGAGTTGCTACGCGACCTCAAGCGTGAAGTCGCTGAACTGAGAAAGGAAAACGCCAAGCTGCAGGGTGAAAGCAACAAACACCTGGCAGCGGCGAATAATCAACGTGGTGCGGCGGCTAAAGGCCAGATCGCCGCCACCGAGCGCGGCAACAAGATGCTGAAAAAGCTCGAAGAGGATAAGCGAATGCAGGTGGCCAAGCGATGACAACGTGGACGCTAACCATTCAAGCGCTTGACGAAGAAAGCACCCCGCAGATGCTGCGCTTTAGCTTGGGCGTTTATCTCGATGAGGATGACAACTTCTACGATCCGCGCATTCAGCAGCCGGGGCTATATGAAGCGGGCCTCTACGCGGGCCAGCTGCTAAGCCAGAGCCGCTCTGGCTACGGCGAGACGACGCTTATTAATACTGACGGCGGGCTTGATTATTTGGCTGACTACGCCGTCGATGGTCGTGAAATGATCTTGGCTTTTGACGGTGTGCCGCAGGTCATCGGCACTGTCGCACGCCTGGCGTTTTCAGAGGATGAGGTCTCGGTAGTGCTTCGCGACCCGCTGGAGCCGCTGCGTTCGCCGCACCCAATGGGGGTTTATGAGGGCGATAACGTGCTGCCTGATGGCTTGGAAGGCACTCAGGACGACATTGCAGGTGAGCCCAAGCCGCTGGTATTCGGTGAAGTGCGCAACGCTCAGCCCGTACTTGTTAATACCGCGCTGCTTATCTACCAGGTGTCATCACTGACCGATTGCACCGTAACGGCGGTTTACGATCGCGGCGTCGCGTTGGATAACGGCGGTGCGTACACAAGCCTAGCGCAACTGCAAAGCACTGCGCCGGAGCCGGGAGAGTTCCGCGCTTACCAGGGTTATCTCCGCTTGGGTGATAGCGCGTCGGGCACGCTAACGGTGGATGCAGAGCAAGCCGATCCTCGTGCCGGTGCGGTTGCTCAAGCGTTAGCCACGGCACGCGGCTACACACTGCATGCAAGCGACGTAACCGCGCTTAACGCCTACGGTGCAGTGCGCTTCTACATTACTACCCAAACGAACACGCTAGAGCTACTAGACCGCATCGCAGAAAGCATTGGTGGTTGGCTTGCCGTGCAAGCTGACCAAGTACTGCGCTTGGGCATCTGGGATGCGCCGGAGCCAACCGGCGCTGCCATTCGTGACTACTCAATAGCTACGGTCAGCCGCAGCGCCACCGGTGCGGGCGATAACGGCCTGCCGATTTGGCGTGTGAATATTGACTGCGACCGCATCGAGACGGTGCAGCAGGATCTGGAGAGCAACGTTTCTGACGCCCGACGGGCAAGGCTCGCACGTCAGACCCGACGTGTTGTGGCCACGGATGAAGCCGTTCGCGACAGGCACCCACTGGCGGGTGAAATCACCATCAATAGCGTGCTTGCCAGTTACTCGCAGAGCCAGGCAGTTGCCGACCGCGTGCTGGCACTGCTCAGCGTTCGTCGCGATACCGTCACCGTCGAAGCCTTGGAATCCCCGCTGCCCGCAGTGGGCGGGAATCTCACACTGATAACGCCACGGCAGGGCTACGGCGCAGGGCGGGCGATGCGCGTGACGGGCTACCGGCTCAACGCTGAAACCGATGAACTAACACTCAATATGTGGGGCTGATATGGCACTTGATCCAAACAAAATCGCGCTGTGCTGGCCCAACTACATCGATGACGCTGTAGTGAGTGGCGGCGCATGGGTATCCACGCTGCCGCTGGAAAAAATTCAGGATGACCGCACTTCTGTCGTCGCCAAGTCAGCCTCGCTCGACCCTTCCGACACTCAGTTTTCAATCACGCTGCCGAAGCGCGAGCGGCTACAAGTGCTGGCTATTTACGCCCATAACCTCAGCGCTACCGCGACCTTCAGGGTGCGCGCCTACCGCGACGCCGCGCAGACCGATCTCATCTATAACACAGGCTGGCAAAACGTCTGGCCCGTGCTGTACGGGCTAGATGACGTGATATGGGGCAACGACAATTTCTGGAACCGTCGTCTATCAGAAGACGATCGGAAGAAGTACACGCCGTTGATGACGGCGCTATTCGATGAGCGGGTGATGGGTAGAAGCCTGCATGTTGAGCTGCTCGATACTGCCAACCCGGACGGTGCGATCATGATCGGCCGCGTGATGCCCGCCGACGTCTGGCAGCCGATCAAAAACCTCGCGTGGAACGTCGATCACGGCTATGACTCCGGCACTCAAATCACCCGAGCAGGCGACTCAAAACGCACAGGCTACGCCCGCCGTGTAACGCCTAAGCGAACCGTCAGCTTTAATCTTCCGCTGCTGACCGAAGACGAGGCATTCCTGCGTCTGCACCGGCTTCAGCGCACCCAAGACATCGTCGGAGAAATTATTTACCTCTGGTCGCCTGAGCCTAGCCCGGTCAACTTCGCACGCGCCATGGTGGCGCAACAGACTGAGCTAAACGGCATCACACACCCGTATCACGGCAATTATGAACACGCGATGGCATTATTGGAGATCCTGTAAATGACCAACTCAGTCACCTTCCCCGTTGCCCTAGGCGGCGACGGCAAAACCTACACAGACGATGCCGATCCAGATACCGGACTGGATGGCCTGGGTTATACAACGCGCTTTATCCCATGCCTGAAGCAAGCGGTGGCAATGGCTGGATACACTGCCAAATACGCTGCAAAAATTGGCGCAGCGGCTGCTAATGCGGATCGGGCTGAGGATGCTAAACGTTATGTTGAGGCAGTCGCTGAGGCGTACAAAGTCAACCTACTTGAGCAATTCAAGCGTGACGCGACGTTAGGCCTGGACTTCGTCGGAGGACGCTACTGGAAAGATGATGGCGAGCGGTTTGAGACGACTGATCCAAGCCAGCTGCTGACCATACAGCGGAATGGGCCAAAATATGCGCTATTGGCAAGCGGGCGTCTGAAAGAGTATGCAGCTGATAAATTAGCAAGAGAGTATGGTCATCAAGCCGGGCAATATACGGCGTTAATTGAAAGCGGGAGTACGAATCGCTGGATATACGCTAACGACTTTAGTGCAGCTAGCCCGTCTCAATCCTGGATTGACAGCTCTATTGAGTCGCCGTTAGAAGGTTATAACTATCGAAGGCATATTGTGCCGCCAGAGGGCGGTAGTAATGTTTTGCTTAGTAATCTTACGGGCGGTGTAGGCCGTTTAACTATTAGCGTTTTTGTTGGGTATGAGACAACAATGCCCGCGCTACTCTTTAATCTTGATGACACGCAGTTAAACAGTCATCGAGCTTGCGTAGATCTTTCAACGGACAGTTTGGGTGCGACTTCGTCAGGAAGTCCAAAATTAACAGTAACGCCTTGTATTAACGGGAGAATTATATCAATAACGTTTGATAACTTTGACGTCACAACTGTGCGCGGTGGCGTTTTATTTAAGAGCGGCGCAGGCAGCACAGGATATGCGTCGGGCGATATAGGCGGCTTGTCTATAGACTTAGCCTGCATGAGTATTACTGACCGTCAATTTTCATCATTTATACCGACGTCTGGTTCTGCGACAACAAAGCCGTCAGATGCCGTTACCATGCTGCTTGGAGATGAGTTTAATACAAGTGGCGGCACCTTTATTTTTGAACACTATGGTGCATTCGTAGATGATCGACTGATGTTTTTTGCAGTTGGTCAAGATTCCAATAATTATCTGTCATTCGGCTACAACACATCAACGTTAGGTTATTTGGTGCCTCAACAGGGCGGCATAAATCAGCGTCCACCGAACTATGAAGATCCTGCTATTTGGGGGGCTTCGTATCAAACTTTTCCGTCGGGTGATTTGCGCCTAATTATTGCAGTTAATGGAGTTGTTAGAGTTGATATTGTCTACGAAGACGGCGCGAAGTGGGTAGCAGATTGGGGAAAAATATCATTAGGTTCTAGGTTTGGAGCTTTTAATGCAGGGGCTGTGAAATGTGCGGGAGTTTTTTACAGCCCGGCGCCGGTGTCCCCGTCTGAAATTAGCAAATTAACACAGAGAGGTGACTTATGATCGACGCTATTCTTTATCTGCCAGCCGCTGCTGCTTTGCCCGTACCTCTCATCGATGAAGATGGCAATCCAGCTCTCAGCGATCCTCGCACCGTCAACGCAAATGGAGACTGTCTCCACTACGTCCGCCTGTTGCCAGAGCTGCTAAACGAATGGCGGTCATACGTAACAGTGCTAGCAGAAACCCCATACGCTGGTGTCGGCACAGCTGACCGTTTATATCAGCAAATCCAAAACGACCCCAACGCGCTAGCACTCTACGATTCGGTCTACGACACAAGCCCTCGTGAAGTTGACGACAGTGAGGGTGGCACACAAACCATCACGCCACCGTTCAAATTCGGCATGCTCGCAGAATCGCAACTGCCAGTGCCAACGTCAATCAGCGCACGTCAAGGCATGGAGCAACTTATCAGGTTAGGCCTGGATGACTATGTCGATGCCGCCGTGGACGCAATAGAAGACCCACTTGAACGCAAACTCACCCGAAATTGGCTCAACCGCGCCAGCGAATGGGAGCGCGCCAACCCCCAGCTCATCACCATGGCCACCGCACTCAAACTGAACAAGGCCCAAACCGACGATTACTTCAGAGCGGCAGCACTGCTATGAATAACCAGCTCAACCAAACCGGCGGGCGACTGCTACGCCTCAGCGCTTGGCTTAGCCAGGGGGGTAATGTGGTGCTATTCAATGGCTCGCCCGATGAAACAGTTTCGGGCCGCGCCTACCGTCAAGGCGTTCTGCAGCTAAACCCTAAATGGGCAAGCCGCAGGCGGCTGATCAACCGCGTGTTTTTCTGGCAAACCGATCACTGCAAGATCAGCCACCAGCAAGACGTCAAAATGGCCAAAGCCATCATGGCGCTGTATTCGCAACACTAAAGAGAGGAGTGACCGCCCAAGGTGCTGTAACACCCTGGGCGGCCACCAACAAGCAGACCAAGCCTGCAAGTCGGCCAAGACTCCCCCGCCTAGCTAGGCAAAGGTAGTCTAAGCCAAACGTTAGATTGAGGGGTTATGCTGGTGGGTGTAGCCTCATTCCCTCATAAACATGAATGAGGTGTCGGATGGAAATCACGGTTGGCGACTTGAAAAGATGCTGGAAGGCTTTAGCGACGAGGATGAATTGAGTTTCTCGGGGCTCGATTTTTACCGCTTAAAAAGACGGGGCCCCGACTTAGTGCAGGTAGAGTTTAATCAGCAAGTCTATCGGGATAGGAAGACCGGCAAGGTGATTATCGAGAACGTAGATTGAGGACTATTAGATAGGTATCCCTGGGTGGTTAGCACCCAGGCCACCGCGCTTAACAATGCCAATTCCTTGGCCTTTTAAATCCTGTTTAAATGCCTGTTATCCTCGTTCTCAAACCAAGCGGCGCAGCTTCGCAAATTTCGCGACGCGCTACAATCGGCGCGACTAGGTGATGCGATGACGCAGAAATGAGGATTAGGATATCGCCTGACTGACGGTGCGCATCCAGGCAGCGCCAGGCTTGATCAAAAATACGCGGCTGCAAATGGGTAGCGACAAAGCGCTCAACTTCTTTTTGTACCTCGATTACCCGGCGACCCCGCAACGGTGCCAAGGTCATTGCCAAGTACTCTTCTAGCTTTAACTTACCGGCGTGGTAAGCCTGCTGCATCTGTTCGGCACGGGCGATAAAGGTCTCGGCATCACTGATCCACCCTTGCTCAATCATCCATAAATTCCAGCGGTCGCTGCAGTCTCCATCCAGGAGAGTGTCATCAAGATCAAACAGAGCGAGGCGCATGTGGCACTCCTTTTTTCGCGAGTTCGGCGGCGCGTAGGGTATGCCAACGATGATGACAGGACGATGACGCCATTGATGAGAATAGAAATTGCTCTCCTCTTTTACCCATAAAATGGCTTAAGGGGTTAACCACATTGCGGCAAACTCATCGGCGGGTAGTGGGCGACCAAACCAGTATCCCTGAGCTTCGCTGCAGCCCATTTTGGCGAGTAAATCAGCCTGGGCAAGATTTTCAACGCCTTCTGCAAGGGTCTTCATATCAAGCGTGTTAGCCATGGCGATAATGGTTTGCACAATCGCCCGATCATGGTGATTATCGAGCATGTCTCGCATAAACGAAATGTCGATTTTTAACGCGTCCGCAGCAAAGCGTCGTAAGTACGAGAGCGATGAGTAACCCGTACCAAAGTCATCAATAAACAGCGCATAGCCAGCTTGACGCATCGCCTGAGTAATAGTGACCGCCTGGTCAGGGTCACGCATAAAATCACTTTCCGTCAGTTCAAGTGCAATGGTGCTCGGAGGCACACAGGTAGTTAGCTTAGCCACGTGTGCGGTTAGCTGGGGGTCGGCAAACTGTTGAGCTGAAATATTGATTGAGAGCCTACCTGGCAGTGGCGTATTGCCGACCTGCCAAACACTTAACTGACGCGCTGCTTCTTCTAGCACCCAGTCTCCCAGGCTGCGGATCAAGCCACGCTCTTCCGCCAGAGCAATAAACTCGCTAGGGCTTATCCAGCCCCACTCAGGATCAAACCAGCGGCACAGCGCCTCAGCCCCCGTTAATGTTTTGCTCGTAAGGCTGAACTGAGGTTGAAAATAAAGCTGTAAGCGTCGCTCAGTAATGGCTTGATGCAGGCGCTCAGTCATCCATTGTCGACGCTCCAGCGTCTGACGCATCGCTTGCGTATAGGGGCATACGCTATTCTCACGGCGTTTTGCGTGATGGAGTGCGATGCTGGCTGCGTTAAACAGCTCATCGACCTCCGCTACATCGCTTGGATAGCTAGCAATCCCGATACTGACATCGAGATTAAAAATACGATGTCCCAGTTGAATAGGGCGTTTGATAATTTCGCATAACTGAAACACCACTTCTTGAAGGCGAACATCCCCAATGCTGGGCAACAGCACGGTAAATTCATCACTGGAAAGTCGCGCGACAGCGTTTTGATATCGGTTGGCTTGCCGCAAGCGTTCGGCCACGGTCGCGAGTAACTGATCTCCGACCTCGTGGCCATGTAAATCATTTACCTCTTTAAAGCGTCGGATATCCAGCAGCAGCAGTGAAAGGGAGTCACCCTGACTAGCGACCTCTTTTCCCATGCTAGTCAATAGCTCAATAAAGCACGCACGATTGGGCAATCCTGTTGTATTGTCTGTGTAAGCTAGACGTTGCATGTGGCGATGATCACGACGACGCTCAAGCTCACCGGCCGCCCCCGTAGAGAGAATTTTCAGCACGGAAGTTGCAAACGCATTAGTGTTTAATGGTGTTTGATAAAACACCATCATCACCCCAATAGCATCGCCCTTAGCATTGTCCAAGCGACGGCCTATCCACGCCTGGGTAGTGAATGAGGTTCCCGGCAGCGTAAACGCATGGCCGTTTTGAACAACGCTCTCGACTTCAAAGACTACCCGTTCAGCAGGCGTTCCCTGCAACATAAACGTTTGGTTATCTATTAACTGGCCATTCGCAACTAAACTAACGGTCTGGGCTGCTGTTGCGGGCAGCAGCCCGTTTTTCTTATCGGGTGCTCCCAAACTCTGCGGAACGGGCTGGTCCAGTAGCGCGATAAACCCGGCATCTGCTTCTAATAACGTGACTAACGTGACGATCAACTGGTGAAAATAATCGTCTCCTACGCGTGAGGTAACTGTAGAGGCGACTTGTACCACCGCATCCTGCACGCGCTGTGATTCGTGCTGGTCGGTCACATCTGAGATAAAGCCCTCGAGGTAGGCCACCTGTCCATCATCATTGATAACAGCTTGCCCTTGCTCCCACATCCAGCGGTAACTGCCATCCCGATGGCGCAATCGGTACACCACACGGTATGGCTGACGCAGCTGGATTGCCTGTTCTACTGCCAGATGAAGGCGGTCTTGATCGGCTTCGTGTATGAGGGAGACAAAACTGATGCCTCGATTATCTTGCAGTTCATCCGGATGATAGCCCGTTAGTGCCTCAGCTCCTTGGCTAACCAACTGCATCGTCCAGTGTTGATCATTTAGGCATCGGTAGGCCATGCCAGGAAGGTGATTAAGCAATGTGTTTAAACGCCGCTCACTCTCCCGGGCCAACTCTTCACTTTGACGAAGCGCCTGCTCGGCTTGGCAGCGGCCAAGTTCTGCCCCCGCTTGAGCGGCCACAATGCGCAAGATTTCGTTTTCAAGCCCGTCGAGCTGCATCGGTTTATTGCTTAACACCGCCAAGATACCAATGGCCGAGCCATCAGGTGAAAACAGAGGCAGCCCCATGTAACTCTCTGCACCCAGTTGGCTGAGCAGCTCGTCTTTAGGAAAGCGCGCCTGAACATCACAGGCATACAAGCAAGGCTCTCTACCTACAACCGTTTCACAAGGCGTTCCAGCGAGAGGATAAGCAATATTTTCCTGATGATCGTTATTTGACCAAACGGCCAACGTTGTGGCCATATGCGGCTCGGTGACCACCGCAATCAACGCATGATCGACCCCTAGTAGTTGAGCCAGTTGCTCGACAAGCGTCGTATAAAAGTCAGGTCTTCCGCTACGCCCTAAACCTTCCGCCAACTGACGGAAAATCTCCGACGCTTCGTTTCTGGTGTGCATTGGCGCACTCACCTTTGTCATCGTAAAGCAGCTGTTTACAGTGCACTGTTGTAATAAGCTATTGCAATAAAATGCAGCGGGCTACAGCATAAACAGTTATTTTACTGATTTACCATGCCTATCTATGATCCTGCTAACACACGCAGACGCTAGAATTGATTACCTAGTACATAACTTAGTGGCTGCTCGCTATGCTGGACAGCACGTTGAGGGATAATATGACGACCCGTTCAGCGGTAGACGAAACACTTTACACTTCACTGACTAGCGAGCTTCCCAGCTTTCTTGGTAATGCATTATTACGCTCGGCCAATCTGCCTTCGCTTCCTGCTATTGCCATACAAGCGCTTCAAATCGCACGCTCCCCTCAGGCCTCTCTGAGTGACTATGCGCGCGTTATTGAACGCGACCCTGGGTTAACGGCGCGCCTTATTGCGGCAGCGAATAGCGTGCACTACCTACGTTCAGCTCATCCTGCACAAACCAGTTTGGAAGCCACCCAGCGACTGGGATTAGACGCAACGCTCGCCACCGTATTGAGCTTCACTCTGTTCCCCTGGCCACCCACAGAGAATGCGGCTCTACAAACATGGCGACGCGCTATTGTTGCCGCCGTGGTAGCAAGCAAGCTGGCGCACCAACTCTGTCCCACACAGGTTGGCAGCACATTTACGCTTGCCCTACTGCAAGATATCGGCATTTTGGCGATCCTCTCCACCTACCCAGATGAGGCAGAGGCACTATACGCTGAACGCAAAATGTCTCACACACAGTTAATCAACGCTGAGCGCCGCCACTTTGGCAGTGACCATGCACTGATTGGCGCTTGGTTAGCCGCCAAATGGGGGCTACCATCCTCAATCGTGCATGCTATTGGCCAAAGCCATGACGGCTTTTTAACCGATGACATGGCGACACTCTGCCTACGCTTATCCGGCCCAATCGCCGATGCATGGCTCAGCCCTGAACCAACCACCACCTTAGCAATGTTACTTAGGCAGTTAGCGGTCACAGAAACACTGCCCACCAATGTCATTGAGGCGCTTTTCCATCACTTGTCAGAACAAATTGATTTATTAACAGATATTCTAGACCTCACCGTACCCGCGCCTGTGGATAGTCATGCCCTGCTGACGGACGCACAGCAGCTGCTCTATCAGCACTCTTTGACGCTCTCCGCACGATTAGATGGTCAGCAACAGCAGCTGGACACTCTACAGCTGCATAATTCTGCATTAGAAGCACGCAGTCGTATTGACCCACTCACTCAGCTGGCTAACCGTGCGTGGCTAGAGCAGCAGCTCCAAGAACGTTTTGCGCTTTGCAGTGAGCAAGGTCGCACACTGTCAGTGGTGTTTATCGATTTAGATCATTTCAAAGTGCTTAACGACCAGTATGGCCACCAGGCAGGCGACTTAATTCTCGAGCGCTTTGGTAAAACACTAGCGTCATTAACTCGCTCAGGCGACTTGGCTGGGCGCTACGGCGGTGAAGAGTTTTTAATTATCTTACCCGATGAGACGGCTCAAACCGCGAGACAGTTAGCCGAACGTATCGCGCAGCATTTAAACGAGCAGCCTATGCTGAAGATCGACCAGACAGCACTATATATCACCGCTTCGATGGGTATTGCGTGTTTAAGCGATGGCAATTTCAGTAATGAGCGGGAGCTGATAGATGCCGCCGACCAGAGCATGTATGCCATCAAACGCTCTGGCCGCCGGGGAATCTCCATTCATGGCCAAGATTAACGGGGTCGACTACTACCTGTTCATTGCCTGGGGCAGGTACAAGGCGATTTCAGGGAAGAGATGCATAAAAGCAATCGCCAATAGCATCAGTAGGAAGAATGGCAGTGTGGCTTTCGTGATGGTGACAATATCTTTCCCGGTAAGTCCTTGAATGACAAACAGGTTAAAACCCACTGGCGGAGTAATTTGCGACATTTCAACCACAATCACCAGATAGATACCAAACCAGATCAGATCGAATCCAGCGGCGCTAACCACTGGCATAATAATGGCTGTGACTAGCAGAATCAGTGAAATACCATCCAAAAAACAGCCCATGATCAATAGCAGCACCGTTAAGGCTACCAGCAGCATCGTGGGGGACAGCCCCATTTCACCAATCGCCCGAGCTAACTGCATTGGCACCTGAGTAAAGCCCATCGCAGAGGTTAAAAATGACGCGCCAGCAATAATAAAAGCGATCATGCATGCGGTACGTACGGCGGCAAATAACGAGCTGGTAAAAATTTCTCGATTAAAGTGGCCATTAAAATGCGCAATAACCATCGACAGTACAACGCCTACCGCAGCGGCTTCTGTTGGTGATGCTAGGCCGCCATAGATCGATACGATAATGCCACCGATAAGTAGCAGGATTGGCACCAGCGACCAGGTATTGCGCAGCTTCTCAACAAAGCTCATGCCCGACTCATCGGCACCAGTTAAGCCGTTTCGGTTACCTTTCAACAGTGCCCACAGCACCAGATAAGTCATAAACATGGCCAAGATCATCAGCCCCGGCCCAATACCTGCCATAAATAGCCGAGTAATGGACTGCTCAGTTACGACGCCATAAACAATCAGCACGATGGAAGGCGGAATCAGCAAGCCCAGCGTTGAAGCGCTGGCCAATGTGCCAATCGCCATGTTGCTGTCATAGCCGCGTCGCTCGAGTTCCGGCAGGGTCATTTTCCCCACCGTTGCACAGGTCGCCGCGGAAGAGCCGCACACGGCGGCAAACATGCCGCTGCCAATGATATTGGTGTGAAGCAAACGTCCCGGCAGGCGGTTTAACCAGGGCGATAAGCCACGAAACATATTGTCGGCAAGACCTGAGCGAAACAGTATCTCACCCATCCAGATAAACATCGGCAGTGCCGTTAAATCCCAACCATAGCTTGCTCCCCAAAAATCCGAGGCAAGAATAGGGCCGGGGTCGAAGGGACTAAAAAACTGAAGCGCAATCCAAGCAGTGCCAATCAGAGCAAAGGCAATCCAGACGCCACTGCCCAACAGCACCACAAGAGTCATGATGGTAGCCAAACTAAGTAATAACACGGGGGTGTCTCCTGGGTAGCGTCTTAATGCGCTTCGTTATCGTCGATAGCAGTTGCTTCACGGAAGCTCGCAGGGTCGTGGATAGCAATCCGCAGCGCTATCCATAAGGCTTCCAGAAGAGCCAATGCTAAGAGCCCTACCCCAACAACCAATACCAATTGCGGTATCCACAAGGGAATCGATAAAAAGCCCGACGACACATCGTTATATTGAAAGCTTTCTCTTGCCAGCCCAATCAAGCCATAGGCCAGCAACAGGCTAATTACTACCGCAATGAGCAGCCCAAACACCTCAAACCAGACGCGTATAGCAGAAGGTAGGCGCGAGATCAGCAGCGTCACCCGAATATGCGCATGGTGAACAAAGGTGTAGGCAAGCCCAAGAAACGTTGCCCCAACTAACAGATAAGACGCCATCTCAGAAACGCCGGTGATGCTCACGCCGAGCCGACTAAGGCCAACCAAAACAAGCAACGCATCTACTAACCGAAACGTAACCTGCAGTGCAATAAGTGTACAAATAGCCACCATACACGCGGCAGCACCCCAAGCACCGAGGCGGTAGAGTTTGTCGAATTTAAACATCATGTTCGCAGTCTCATTGAGCGCGTGGGTGGTAAGGGCGGCACAAACAGCCGCCCTTAAAGCCAGCATTAGTGATTAAAGCTAGCGCTTAAAACTAGCCATTAAGACTCAGTTACCGCGCTGTTCGCGATAGCTCTCTAAGGCTTGTTTTGCGTCATCGTCAGCACGGGACTCCCAGTCGGCAAATAGCTCATCCCCTGCCGCTTGCAGGGCAGTAGAAACCGCTTCGTTAGGCTCAGAAACCGAAATACCATTTTCTTTCAGTGCTTCCAGACTAGCTTCATTATTCTCGCGGCTCATTTGCCAGCCACGCTCCTCGGCACGAGCCGCGGCTTCCATCAGCGCCTCTTGGGTAGCTTCATCTAAACGATCAAAGCTGCGCTGACTCATGAACACAATGTTCTTAGGCAGCCACAAGTTGGCATCGGTGTAGTCGGTCACATAGTCCCAGGCTGCCATAGAGTTACCGGTAGAGCTGGACGTAATCATGGCGTCCACACGTCCGGTGCTAAAAGCGGTAGGAATATCGGACTCTTCGGTTTCTGTCGGGCTGCCACCTAAATTATCGACGAAGCGCTGGGTATTAATATTCGGCGCACGCACCCGCAAGCCGTCGAACTGGCCGGGATCCGTTAACGGCGCAGAGGTGTAAATGCCCTGGGCTGGCCAAGCAACAGCATACAAAGGCACCATTCCTTCATAGGCAAATAGCTCAGTAATCATCGGCTTAGTGGCTTCCCACAAGGCATAGGCATCTTCATAGCTACCGGCTACCCCCGGCAGCGTATCCACTTCGAAAATAGGGTCATCATTTGAAAGAATCGAGAGGAATACTTCGCCAGCATCAATTGTACCGCGGCGCACCGACGGTTTAATTTCACCATGAGAGACCAGCGAACCACCGCTGTGCACCGTAATAGTTAACTCGCCGTTTGTGGCCTCAGCCACATCTTCTGCAAACTGTTTATTGTTTTGAGTATGGAAGCTTGCATCACCATAAGGCGTTGCCATGGTCCATTCAGCCGCCTGGGCGGTTGCCGCAGCGGCAAGGCTGCAAGCGGTCACTAATAGTAACGGCGTTGTTATACGTTTATGCATGGGGACGTCCTCTTATTCATATTAATGGAAGCTCAGGTTGATCGAGGTGCTGCTTCGGGAGTGGTAGAGATTGCGCTAGGACGAACCCAGCGACCGGTAAAACATGTGTTTGCCATATCAGCGCGCCGCTCTCTGGCATAGTTAACTGCACACTCTTGGGCAATTCGGCCCACACTGCGACAAAAACGCGGATGATTTGCACTGCGCCATATCACATCATAGTTCATAGGCGGCAACGGCACGGGTAGCGTTAAACGGTATAGATCACCCCGTCGCCACTCATCTAATACGGTGGCGACCGGGAGCGCGCCGATTCCCAGCCCCTCCATCGTCATCCGCGCAATGGTCATCAATGTACTAACGCTATGGATACGAGGCTGTCGAACGCCCACGTCAGAAAGGTAACGGACTAGCTCTTCGTAGGGGCGAGCCTGCCGGCCAAAGGAAATAAACGGCAACGACTGACACCAAGCATTAGGGTCTTCGTTTAGCAACGCGGCATGACGAGGCGAAACAAACATACCCATTTCATAAGGACTTAACGTCTCACACTCAATTTGCTCCGGGGCCAAGTAACCATTCATTGCCAGCAAAATATCAAGTTCGTTGCGCATCAGCCGATCATTGAGGACCGGCGAGTAATCGACTGTTAGCTCAATGATAAGCTCAGGAAAACGCGCAGTAAGCTGCTGAATGAATACGGGAAACCAGCTATGCGCAATGGTTTCTATGGTGCCAAGCCTAAGCGGCGCAGAAAAAGTTTCGGCACTATCAAACAGCTTCAGCGCCTCATCACGCTGATGCAGTATGCGCTCAGCGTGCAGAAAGAACTCGCGGCCACGCATGGTCGGCTGAACCGGGCGCGCCGAGCGCTCAAGCAACAGCTCGCCTACGGTGCTTTCCAAGCGTGAAATACGCTCAGAAACAGAAGGCTGTGTGATATGCAGGCGTACCGCCGCCTTACGAAAAGAGCCAAATTTTACCGCCCATACAAAAGCGTCTAGCTCCTTGAAATCAAGCATACGTTTGCCTAACCAACGGTTGCAGTAACATCGGCGTGGGTTCCTTCACAGCACAGGTAACGTCGCGCGCAGTGCCGCTCCCTAGCGCGATGTGTCACTGGGTAAAATAGTCGCATTGCTGTGTCATGCAATTTTAGAGCCAGCATCGTGAGATTACCTTCTGTTTCTCGCTGAACAGCGTCTAACCGAACAGTGACAAGCTGACTCATGGCCGATGTTTGCATGTTTCACTCCTCAAACGACTCACTGGCCGCCGATTATTATTAGCGCTGCGGATATTCGTTAGGGCTGGCGTGAGCGTTTTTTATAATCTTTTATTGAGCTGCTTTATTTATTTGATAATCGCATTCCCCCCTAGCGTCAACCATTTTCCCAATAAATAACAGCACGATAGGAAGCACCGATACTAAGTATCGCTAAAAACGATTGGAACTTAACAAGATAGGTTCATATATTGGTTTTAAGACGTCACAGTAATAATCAAGCTAACTATTTACACTGGTCAGTCATAACAAACACAGACAATCGCACCTTTAACAACAAATTCTTCAACATTAGCACTTCTTAATTAAAAATAAGCGTTCTTTGCCAACGCAGCTAACGAACAACTCGCTGTTAACCAACAAGTGACTCCAATAAATTCAAAACAGGCTAGGAGACGATATGGCAACCCCACTGCTCAACTGCGACATGGGCGAAAGCTTCGGTAATTGGTCAATCGGCTTAGATGCTGACGTAATGCCCTATGTCGATTGTGCCAATATCGCCTGTGGCTATCATGCCTCAGACCCCCATGTAATGCGCCGCACGGTCGCCCTGGCCAGCCAGCATGGCGTGCGTATTGGCGCCCACCCCGGCTATCCCGATTTAATGGGGTTTGGTCGTCGCTCGATGGCCTGCTCGCCCGCAGAAGTAGAGGATATGATGCTGTACCAGGTCGGTGCGCTGGCCGGAATTTGCCAAGCCGAAGGTGCGACGCTGAGCTACATAAAGCCCCATGGGGCGATGTATAACGACATGGCGGCGAATCTTGAGCTATTGGAAGGTGCCATGCGCGCGGTACGCGCTTACGATGCCAGTCTTCCGCTGATGGTCATGGCAACTGCCGACCCGGAACCTCATCGTCAGTTGGCGAAAAAAATGGGCGTTACCTTGTGGTTTGAAACGTTCGCTGACCGCGCTTATGAAGCAACCGGCCACCTCGCTTCTCGCCGCCTGGCAGGCGCTGTCCATCACGACCAAGCCACTATCGTTGCGCAAGCCGTTGCACTCGCAAAAGGCGAAGCGTTGACCGCCCGTGATGGTAGCGCGCTGTACCTGCCCTGCGACACCCTGTGCGTACACGGCGACAACCCTGAGTCAGTCGCTGCCGTGCGTGCTATTCGTGATGCCTTTACGGCGCTGGAGTCTGCGTGAAACTGCGTTTAGAAACGGCGGCCATGGACGCCGTAACGGTACGCCTGTTTGACACTATTGATGAATCCAATATGGCGTGGATCATCGCTGCCGATCAAACCCTGCGCGATACGCTGGGCGAGGCACTCATTGACCTGATTCCCTCTTACACCACGCTGCTGGTGCATTACGACAGCCAGCAACTCACCTTTGGCCAAGTCGCGACGCTGATTCGCAGTGCCTTGCGCCACTTAAGGCCTAGCGAATCGCAGAACGGTCAGTTGCACGAGATTCCCGTGTGGTACGACGAAAGCGTTGGCCCTGAACTTCCGCTGGTGGCAAAACGTGCAGGACTCAGCGTTGACTCTCTAATCGAGCGTCACTGCGACCGTGATTACTGCGTCTTCGCACTGGGCTTCGCCCCCGGCTACGGCTTTATGGGATTGGTAGACGAGGGCATCGCCACGCCTCGCTTGAAAACGCCGCGCCGCAAAGTCGCGGCAGGCAGTGTGGGCATTGCCGATCGACAAACCGCTATCTACCCGCTCCTTTCCCCCGGAGGATGGAATATTTTAGGTCGCACCGCCGTACCGCTCTTTGAATTCGCTAAGCGGGGCGACCCCCTATTTCGCCCTGGTGATAAAGTGCGCTTTAAAGCGATTGGCCAAGCAGAGTTCGAAGCATCAGGAGGCGATACCACGCCGATGGAGGAGCGGCCATGAGCCAAGCAAGGCTAACGGTTAAGCAGGCTGGGCCACTGGCTCTGATTCAAGACTTAGGGCGGTTCGGCGTGGGTCATTTGGGTGTCACTCAGGGAGGTGCCGCCGACTGGATTTCATTTCGCTGGGCAAACTGGCTACTCGGTAACGCACCGGATAGCGCAGCACTGGAAATTGTTATGGGTGGTAATCTCAGCTTGGTTGCCAATGCCGAGGTACGTCTGGCGCTCACCGGGGCTGACCTTGGCGCTACCATCGATGGTCAGCCATTGGCCACCAACACCAGCTTTCTGCTGCGTTGCGGTCAAACACTCATATTCAGCCAACCCCGTCGCGGCCTGCGAGCCTATCTGGCGTTTCCTGGTGGATTAGACGCACCCACGATACTGGGCAGCCGTGCCTGCACTGCCCGCGAACAAATTGGCGGGCTCCGCGACGACGGCAGGCCACTACAAACCGGCGATCAGCTCACCTGGCAAGGTAGCTCATCCAGCGAGCGCAGCTTGCCTGAAGGAGTAGCCCCCGCCATGCCGGAAAAAAGCTGCCAACTCAGTATGGTGCTTGGCTCGCAAGCTTCACATTTCGCTGGACGTAGCCTGTACAATGCTTTTAACCAGCCATGGACAGTAGATAATCGCGCTGATCGCATGGGTATCCGCCTCACTGGCCAGCCTCTGCACTGCACGCTCGGCGGCGTTATTTCTGAAGGCATTCCGCTTGGCGCCGTGCAAATCCCCCCCGACGGCCAGCCGATTATTTTAATGAATGACCGCCAAACCATTGGTGGCTATCCTCGCCTTGGTGCGCTTACCCCGATGGCCTGTGCGCTGCTTGCTCAATGCGTACCGGGAACCGAGGTGCGTTTGAGCCCTGTCAGTGCCAGCCAGGCGCAAATTGCCTATCGGAAGCAATTAAGCCATTGGCATTAAAAAAAACCCGCATCTTTCGATGCGGGTTAGGACAGGGAAGTTACTTAGCGCAAGCGTTGCTTTGACGTTTATGCGACGTCGAAGCGGTCCGCATTCATAACTTTTGCCCAGGCGGCGACGAAGTCTTTAACAAACTTCTCGCCGTTATCATCCTGGGCATACACCTCTGCGTAGGAACGTAGCAGTGAGTTAGACCCAAACACTAGATCAACGCGAGAGGCCGTCCATTTAACGGCGTCTGTTTGACGATCGCGAATTTCGTAAACGTTGTTGCCCACCGGCTTCCAGCTGTTGCCCATATCGGTCAAGTTGACGAAAAAGTCGTTGGTCAACTGACCTTCACGGTGAGTGAACACACCGTGCTTGGTACCACCATAGTTGGTGCCCAGCACACGCAGTCCACCTAACAGCACGGTCATCTCTGGTGCGGTGAGCCCCATCAACTGGGCACGATCCAGCAGCATTTCTTCAGGTTTGACGATGTAATCCTTTTTCTGCCAGTTACGGAAGCCATCGGCAAGTGGCTCTAAAGGCTCAAAAGAGTCTACGTCAGTCATTTCATCCGTGGCATCGCCACGGCCTTTGAGGAACGGCACCCGCACCTCATAGCCCGCTGCTTTGGCGGCTTTTTCAATAGCCACGCTACCCGCTAAGACAATCACATCAGCAATGCTAGCCCCCGTATCAGCAGAGATCTGCTGGTATACGTTAAGCACATCGGCAAGACGCGCTGGCTCATTGCCTTGCCAATCTTTCTGGGGGGCCAAACGAATGCGCGCACCGTTGGCGCCACCGCGCATGTCGGAGCCACGGTAAGTGCGCGCGCTATCCCACGCGGTGCTGACCATATCGCTAATGCTTAAGCCGCTCTCAGCAATTTTCTGCTTAACCACTTCTTCGCAGTAATCGGTGCTACCGGCAGGCACCGGGTCTTGCCAGATAAGGTCTTCAGCAGGCACTTCTGGGCCGATATAGCGTGCTTTCGGGCCTAAATCACGGTGGGTTAGCTTAAACCACGCTTTAGCGAAGGTTTGCTTGAAGTACTCCGGGTCGGCCATGAATTTTTCGCAAATGGCACGATACGTCGGGTCCATCTTCATCGCCATGTCCGCATCGGTCATGATCGGGTTATGACGCACAGAGGGATCGGTTGCATCAACCGGCTTATCTTCCTCTTTAATATCGATAGGCTCCCACTGATGAGCACCCGCGGGACTTTTCTTCAGTTCCCACTCGTAGCCAAACAGCAGATCGAAATAGCCCATGTCGAACTGAGTTGGGTTGGTCGTCCAAGCGCCTTCAATACCCGACGTCACGGCATTGCTCGCTTTGCCACCCATGTGTGGGTTGCCCCAGCCAAAGCCCTGATTTTCAACGTCAGAGGCTTCAGGTTCAGCACCTAACGCAGCGGCGTCGCCATTACCATGGCACTTACCCACGGTATGGCCCCCTGCTGTTAAAGCAGCGGTTTCTTCGTCGTTCATCGCCATGCGGGCGAAGGTTTCGCGCACCTGCAGAGCTGTCTTAAGCGGATCAGGCTGGCCGTTAACCCCTTCTGGGTTAACGTAGATAAGTCCCATTTGCACCGCAGCCAGCGGATTCTCCATTGTTTCCGGCTGTTCAACGTCACCGTAACGCTCATCGGAAGGCGCTAACCACTCTTTTTCAGCCCCCCAATAGATGTCTTTCTCCGGATGCCAGATGTCTTCGCGGCCAAACGAGAACCCGTAAGCGGGCAGCCCCATAGATTCGTAGGCCACCGTACCCGCAAGAATGATTAGGTCGGCCCAGCTAATTTTATTGCCATACTTTTTCTTCACTGGCCACAGCAAACGGCGCGCCTTATCCAGGCTTACGTTATCCGGCCAGGAGTTGAGCGGTGCAAAACGCTGATTACCGGTACCACCGCCACCACGGCCATCGGCAATGCGGTAAGTTCCGGCAGAGTGCCATGCCATGCGGATCATCAGGCCGCCGTAGTGGCCCCAGTCGGCTGGCCACCATGCTTGGCTATCAGTCATCAAGGCATGAACATCTTGCTTGAGGGCGTCAAAATCGAGTTTTTTGACCTCTTCCCGATAGTCAAAGTCAGGATCCATCGGGTTAGTTTTACGATCATGCTGGTGCAGAATGTCTAGGTTCAGCGCCTCTGGCCACCAATCTTTGTTGGAGGTGCCAGTCGACGTATTACCACCATGCATTACAGGACATTTTCCACTCATGTTTCTCTCCCCTTCTTGCTCTTTGCCTTGGACTCGCCAAGGAAACAGATGATCGACATCTCATATTGCTGCCTACAGTGTAGGTAATCAGCAAGCGTTGCGTTGATATGTACTGTTTTAAAGCACCTCATCGATAGTCACAATTTGGAATAAACCAATAGATCGATAGTTATTTATTATTAAACTAGCTATTCCTTAGTCAATAAAAATTTAGCCCATAAAAACTGAGCCAATAAAAAGGGCAGGACGTCAGACGCCCTGCCCCTACCACTATCAGGATAGTAGTGTTTTCTTATCTTTACTCTACCAGTGGCAATAGTGCGTTCAAGCTATCCCGTGCATCGCCGTAGAACATACGCGTGTTCTCTTTGAAGAATAGCGGGTTTTCAATGCCAGAGTAGCCAGTACCCTGACCGCGCTTGCTGACAAACACCTGCTTAGCTTCCCAAACCTTCAATACCGGCATGCCAGCGATAGGGCTATTGGGATCTTCCTCGGCAGCGGGGTTTACGATGTCGTTGGAGCCGATCACGATCACCACGTCCGTACTTGAGAAATCGTCGTTAATCTCGTCCATTTCTAGCACGATATCGTAAGGTACCTTGGCTTCAGCCAGCAGCACGTTCATGTGCCCAGGTAGGCGCCCAGCCACCGGATGGATACCGAAACGTACGGTCTTCCCCGCTGCCCGCAGCTTGCGTACTAGATCGCTCACCGCAGTTTGCGCTTGAGCCACCGCCATGCCATATCCCGGCACGATAATCACGCTGTCGGCATCGTTTAAAGCACTTGCTACGCCACTCGCATCAATCGCTACCTGCTCGCCCTCAATTTCAGCCGCTGGCCCTTGAGCACCACCGAAGCCGCCCAAAATCACGTTAACGAAGTTGCGGTTCATCGCCTTACACATAATGTAAGATAGGATTGCCCCTGAGGACCCCACTAGTGCGCCGGTAACAATCAACAGATCATTAGAAAGCGTGAAACCAATCGCCGCAGCCGCCCAGCCGGAGTAGCTGTTCAGCATCGACACCACCACGGGCATATCCGCACCGCCAATGCCCATAATCAGGTGATAGCCAATAAAGAATGACAGCGCTGCCAGCACGATCAATGTCCAGAAGCCTGCACCGTTGAGGTACATAATCGCGAGCAGCAGCGAAAGCACCGCAGCCCCCGCATTGAGCATATGCCCGCCCGGCAGTTGGCGAGGTTTGCCATCTACTTTGCCTGCCAGCTTACCGAATGCAATCACCGAGCCGGTAAAGGTCACCGCACCGATGAAAATCGCGAACACCACCTCAATCTGCAAAAAGGTCAGCTCAGCAGGAGCCTTTGTGGCCACTAAGGCGGCAAACGCAGAAAACTCTTGCATCGCACCATCGGCGGCTTGTGCGGCCAGCACCCGGCGGCGCTCTAAATCTGCGCTCCAGGCAACAAAGACCGCTGCCAGACCCACAAAACTATGTAGTGCCGCTACCAACTGAGGCATTTCGGTCATTTCGACCTTGCCTGCGACATAGGCACCAATCCCGGCACCAATCAACATCGCTGGCACCAGCCACCAGTAGCCGCCAATACCTGGCCCAAGGGAGGTAAATAATACCGCTACGGCCATGCCCACAATGCCGTACCAGACGGCACGCTTGGCTTTCTCCTGATTACTCAAGCCGCCTAGCGATAAAATAAATAGCACACTTGCCGCAATTGCCGCGGCAGATACGAATCCTTGTCCTAACATCTCGTTTCTCCGCCGCTTAGGATTTTTGGAACATGGCCAGCATCCGGCGTGTCACCAGGAAGCCACCCACGATATTAATCGACGCAATCAGTACTGAAATGGCCGCCAGCACGATAACGACACCGCTGCCTGAACCGATTTGCAAAATCGCCCCTAAAATAATGATGCCGGAGATGGCATTAGTGACCGCCATTAACGGCGTGTGCAGCGAGTGGCTCACCTTCCAAATCACCTGGAAGCCGATGAAACACGCCAACACGAACACAATAAAGTGCTGCATAAATGAGGCAGGGGCTATTTGACCCAGCAACAGCATCAACGCGCCACCAACGGCGAGTAAGCCAGCTTGTCGCTTGGTTTGCGCTTTAAACGCCGCGTGTTCAGCCGCCTTTTTCTCTTCAGGCGTTGGTTCTTGCTCTTTTTTCTTCGGCTTCGCGGCGGCAATGGCCTTTACTTTCGGCGGCGGCGGCGGGAAGGTGATTTCGCCCTGATGCGTGACCGTAGCGCCGCGAATGACATCATCTTCCATGTTGTGATGGATGACGCCGTCTTTCTCAGGCGTGAGGTCAGCTAGCATGTGGCGAATGTTGGTAGCGTAAAGCAGCGACGCTTGGGTAGCCATGCGTGAGGGGAAGTCGGTATAGCCGACCACCACGACGCCGTTATCTGATACCACACGTTCATCCGGCTTGGTTAAGTCGCAGTTACCGCCTTTTTCAGCGGCTAAGTCGACAATCACCGAGCCAGGTTTCATGGCTGCAACCATATCTTCCAGCCACAGCTTGGGTGCGGGCCTGCCAGGAATCAGCGCCGTGGTGATGACAATATCGACATCCGGTGCTTGTTCGCGGAAACACTCTAGCTGCTTCTCGCGAAACTCTGGGCTAGAGGGTGAGGCATAGCCACCGCTTTCTGAACCGTCCTGACTATCTTCAAAATCGAGAAACAGGAATTCAGCGCCCATGGATTCAATCTGCTCGGACACCTCTGGGCGTACATCAAACGCACGCACCACAGCGCCAAGGCTAGCCGCGGTACCAATCGCCGACAAGCCCGCCACACCTGCGCCGATCACCAATACTTTGGCAGGGGGAACTTTACCGGCGGCGGTTACCTGGCCAGTAAAGAAGCGGCCAAAGTTATTGCCCGCCTCAATCACCGCACGGTAGCCCGCGATATTGGCCATTGAGGAGAGCGCATCCATTTTCTGCGCTCTGGAAATACGTGGCACCATGTCCATCGCAATAACAGATGCGCCCTGAGCTTTACAGGTTTCTAACAGCGCTTCGTTTTGTGCGGGCCAGAAGAACGCAATCAGCGTCTGGCCCTCTCGCAAATAGTGAGCCTCAGTTTCCGAAGGTTCACGGACTTTAATCACCACGTCCGCACCACGCCACAGCGCTTCCGCGCTTTCCACAACGCTGACACCCGCGTCGCGATACGTGTCGTCATTAAAGCCCGCGGCAGCCCCTGCGCCGGCTTCCACCAAGCACTCATGGCCTAGCTTTTGAAGCTGTTTTGCGCTCTCAGGAGTAAGCGCTACACGCGCTTCTCCTTGAGCTGTCTCTTTCGGTGCGCCTATTTTCACACGCTTTCTCCCTTGGTTAGCCCATTTCCAGCGTCATGACCCAAACAGTCACATTTTTACCCTTGGTTATTGGACGCTGGGCATTATTACTGACATGCGTCGTCGCGCCAGATAGCAGTTTAGGATCTAACGCGGCGACCGCCAGTTACTATTCAACCTTCGATTCAATTGGGTTGTTTAACTACAACACTACCCTTTTTAACAACGATTCCCCACCAAAAGTTAGAGAAAACTACTTCCAAAGTACCGCATTCAATTCACCCCACCAATGATTAACTGAAGTAGTGGGTATGGCAATAATGATTAACCTCCAAAAACGCCCACAACAGTACTTATAACGACATTTGTCACGATGTTTGTAACGGCACTCACAACAACATGCTTAACAACGCAGGAGAGTCACTTATGTGGACCAAACCGACGTATCAGGACATGCGCCTTGGCTTTGAAGTAACGCTGTATATCTCTACCCGCTAATCGCTAGCGACTGAACCGCGGCCCCTGCCTGCCTTATTGGATTTATATCAGGTAGGGGCTTTTACCAGGATTCATAGCACAACCACAGCACTCACGTAGGAGGTCAGTCTATGCAGATTTTAGTTCTTGGGGCTGCCGCAGGTGGCGGCTTTCCCCAATGGAATTGCAACTGCCCTAACTGCTACCACGCTCGCCTGGGCAGTGCAGATCATCAACCTCGCACTCAATCATCGATTGCGTTAAGCGTGGATGGCAAGCAGTGGTTGCTATGCAATGCGTCCCCAGACATTCGCGCTCAGCTCAATGCCAACCCGGAATTATGGCCAAGCGACCTGCGTGGCAGTGGTATTCGTGGTGTGCTACTGGTAGATGCCCAAATCGACCATGTCACCGGGCTGCTCTCCTTAAGGGAAGGCTGCCCGTTAGAGGTGTGGTGCACACCTAATGTGCATCGCGATTTATCGACAGGTTTTCCGCTATTTCCGATGCTGGAACACTGGGGCGGACTGCACTGGCAGCCGATTGAGCTGGAAGGTCATCAGGAAGTTGTCGAGTTTTCGATTCCCTTTCTGCCAGATATCGCGCTGACCGCCTTTGCGCTGCACAGCAATGCACCGCCCTACTCACCACGGCGCGGCGCACCCTCCTGTGGCGATAATTTAGGGCTGTATATTGTTGACCGTCGTAGTGGCAAGTCGCTGTGCTACGCCCCAGGGCTTGGCAACCCGACACCACTGGCCATGCGTTTCTTAAACGCCGCAGATATGGTGATGGTGGATGGCACCCTGTGGGAAGACGACGAAATGCAGACGCTTGGCGTTGGCACTTCCACAGGCCAACAGATGGGTCACCTTGCGCTCAATGGCAGCGACGGTATGTGTGCACTATTGAGCGATCTACCCAGCAGCACGCGGCGCATTTTGATTCATATCAACAACACCAACCCGATTTTGGACGGCGCTAGCGATGCAGCGAAAACACTGCAGGCCTCAGGCATCGAAACAGCTTACGACGGAATGAAACTGACGTTTTAGATCGACGTTCACAGACCTTAAACACTCTCTTATCTTAGATATCATTGAGTATTAATCGATTAACATCCAGACCCAAATCTTAGATTAAAAAAGCACTAGGTTAGTAGAATTTAAAAGATAGCAGGGAAATAAAAGGTGAAAAAACAGGCCTTGATAAAATTAAACCAAAATAAGCATATAACTTTATAAAATAATTCAAACAGAGCGAGCTATAACCAAAAAACTGTTTCATTAAACAATCCCTATCTGTAGGGTCCCTGATGATCACATGAGCTATAGAAGTTATCCTCTATTGGCCGCTAGAGAGCTTCTAAAGCAATGCATCCGGGAGCAGGTATATGGACATCAAACTGCATAAGCAAGCGACCACGACA
>Ga0208300_100117_pt1 | contig 87285 bp, 80 predicted proteins | sample 23_taG_FD_184096 | JGI IMG/M metagenome (GOLD analysis project Ga0208300, IMG submission 184096) | Marine viral communities from Cariaco Basin, Caribbean Sea - 23_WHOI_OMZ (SPAdes) (version 2) | ecosystem: Environmental > Aquatic > Marine > Oceanic | place: Caribbean Sea: Cariaco Basin...
TTATCCATATGGTTATTCATATTCTTGTCCTTAATTTAGTAAAAAGGCACCTAAATAAAGAGGTGCCTTTTTTTAGAGCTAGTGTTATAAACTGTTGTTACTTACATGGTTAACACTAGAACCAAAATTTCACACCAGCTGTAACGCTACTAGAATCAACAGCTTCGTCTTCTTGACGTCGCAAATCTCTTGCGTTGCCTAAAGCGGTCTCATAGCTGATACCCACATAAGGCGCGAGCTGACGACTTAACATCTCGTAAGTAAGCCTAACGTCAGCCCCAAACTCATTAAAGCCTTTAGTAATATGGTTATCTGTATCATCTTTGCTAAATGCCGTCAGCTCTACTTCTGGAATCACTACCCAATGTTGATCTAAGCGCCACTCATACTCCGCACCTAGATCTAGACGAACTTGCCCATCAGTATATAAATAAGCTCTAGCATCGGTTTCGATGAAGTAAGGTGCAGTGCCTGCAATACCAGCCATCACGGCAGATTTATCATTTTCGGTATCATAAGCAACACCGGCTTCCCCATTCCAAAAAATACTAAGTGGCTTCCAGTAAGATAGTGAGGTTAAGCTATCAATTTCTTTATCATCTTTAGTTTGGATACTACCTTCGCTACGTAGCGTTACGCGGTTGCTGTCTGTACCGTACCACGTATCAAACTCATAATTGATTTGATCATCGTCAAATTGATAGCCCAAATCGTCTACTGATACGCCCCATAACGGTAAGCTACCCATCATCACAGGCTTACCAAAGCGACCATAGGGAACACCGTTCGAGTAGTCAGGGCTTCGAGCATCGGCTGGTGCTTCGCCACCTTGCATTCCTGACATGTCCATACTGCCATGATCCATGCCCGACATATCCATGCCACTATGATCCATACCTGACATATCGCCCGACATATCCATGCCACTATGATCCATATCTGACATGTCACCTGACATATCCATACCACTGTGATCCATATCCGACATATCGCCTGACATATCCATACCACTATGATCCATATCCGACATATCGCCTGACATATCCATGCCACTATGGTCCATATCTGACATATTGCCCGACATATCCATGCTGCTGTGATCCATATCTGACATATCCATACCAGACATGTCCATACTGCCATGATCCATGTTCGACATCTCAGCAGCGTTTGCTAAAGGTGACATTAGTAGCATCAAAGATGACATGCCAATAAACGGTAGACCTACTTTATATATTTTCATAATAAGGCTCATATTCGAAGGTTTATTAAACAACGGCAACTTCTCTAAACATCCCTGCTTCCATGTGATAGAGCAAGTGGCAATGCCATGCCCATCTGCCAGCTTCTCCGGTGACATCAAAGCTTATCTTTTGTGCAGGCTGTACCATTATCGTATGCTTACGTACTTGAAACTCACCTGAAGGCATCCGCAGATCGCTCCACATACCATGCAAATGCATGGGATGATTCATCATGGTGTCATTGACTAAGGTAATACGTACGCGCTCGTTGGGCTTAATATTGACCGGTGCGGCATCTTTGAACATAACCCCGTCTAGAGCCCAAATATAGCGCTCCATGTTTCCCGTCAGATGTATTTCAATCTCTCTGGTGGGTTTGCGCTGCTCTGCCATTATCTCATCGCCGACAGAGCGCAACTGACTATAATTCAAAACCTTTCTATCAATGTTACGTAGATTAATACCAGGGTCATCAAGGTTCATACGCGGACTATCAACGCGCATATCTGTCTTAAAGTCATATTCGGTCTTAGCATGACGGGCATCATAGCCATTAGCACCCATAGCCCCCATCATATCGGACATAGTTAGCCACTCAACATCATCCATAGCAGGTATGGCAGCGCGAGCGCCTCTTTTAGTGGCAAGCGTGGTTGCGACAAAGCCGGTGCGATCGATGTTTTGGGCAAATATGGTATGCGCGTCACGGGTTGGGGTGACGATGACGTCATAAGTCTCGGCCACCCCGATACGGAAGTCATCGACATCAACGGGCGCGACATCAATCCCATCCGTCGCGACGACTTTCATTTTTAGGCCGGGGATGCGTACATCAAATATCGTCTGCGCTGAACCATTAATAAAACGTAGTTTGACAGGCTGTCCAGCCTTGACAAGTTGCGTCCAGTTAGCCGCTGTGGTTTTACCATTCATCAGATAGGTAAAGGTTTTTTCACCAGACAGATCAGTAAAGTCTGTCGGCATCATGCGCATCTGATTCCACATTTTGCGCTTATCAAAAGCAGCTTTTAGATCTGTTGCGGCAATATCGGACAGTAGCTTTTTAAAATCTGGTAAATGATAATTATCAAAGTCTGCGCGTTGCTTTAATAGTTTAACCAAGTTGTGCGGGTCACGGTGCGTCCAATCACTGAGCAAAATGACATGGTCTTCCTCGATAGGATGACGTTCGCGCCCTTTCGGCTCAATGACGATGGCCCCGCGCATACCGGTTTGTTCTTGGAATCCAGTGTGCGAGTGATACCAATAAGTGCCAGATTGTTTCAGCGTAAATTTATACGTAAAGGTGCTATTTGCTGGTATACCATCAAAACTAATGCCGGGCACGCCATCCATCTCAAACGGTACTAGTAGACCATGCCAATGAATAGAGGTCGACTCATTCATTTGGTTATGGACGCGTATCACTACCGTATCGCCCTCGCGCATTTTTAGCGTTGGCGCTGGTAATGAGTCATTAATGAGCGTCGCCGTGCTTGACTTGCCATCAACAATGATGGGTTTTTTGCTGACATAAAGATCAAACTCTTTGCCTGTCAGTATGGGTACTTTATGATCGGGTTTATCACTGTTAATAGTAGCGCCCTGACTGCCTGAGCGACTCGATTGTCCCAATGCGCTACTAGCAATAGTCGGCATCAATGAAGCACCAAGGACAGCAGAGGATCCGGTTAAAAAACGTCGGCGGTTCAGTATGTTCTGTTTATTCATAATGATGACCTAATTTAATTTGAGAGATGGTGGTTAAGCTTATAGTTATAATATTTTCGATATTTAACAGAATCTATTCACATCTAAGCCAACACTACAGCTGCTGCTGAGGAGACTCAATAGCAGCATAGACTTCTGTGGTGCCGTCTTTATTAAGCTGCATTACCTTATAAGGCATGAATTTACCTTCATACTCCATACCGGGGCTACCAACCGGCATACTCGGTACGGCAAGTCCAATAGCTTGTGCAGGAGGATTTGCTAAGAATTCAGCCATGTGTTTAGCAGGGACATGCCCTTCAAAGACAAAACCGTCGGTGGTAACGGTGGTATGACAAGAGCGCATTTGCTGTGGTACGCCATAACGCTCCTTAAATAAGGATAGATCTTCCACATCGTGCGTGGTTGCACTTAATCCATTGTTTTTTGCATAGCCTACCCATTCTTTACAGCAGCCGCAGTTGGCATCTTTATAAACCGTGGCTGAGACGTTTTTGAGTAATGATGACGAGCTGTTAACGGGAGCATTTGTAGGAGCAGAACTTTCATTTTGTACTTGTGCATTCTGGGTAGCAGACTGTTCAACCTTTACTGGTTGAGAATCAGAGCCACTGGTATTAGATTGGCTGCAAGCGGCTAGCGTTAACGAGAGTGACGATGTCACCATCAATAAAAGGACACGACCGGATAACCAGCTATGTCCATTAGAAAGCACATGTGTGTAATGTCTCATTAAATTACTCCTAAACGTCTATTGTTATGCTCGATATTCTAAAAACTTACACCCTATATTTGAATTCTTATGTACTTAACTAAAAACATTAAATGCAGCACTGTTCAGTACTGCATTATTAATAGCGACAACCGTGAGTTAGGAGGCTTTCATATCTAGAAAGTATTAATGCTGCATTCCAGATCCATCATCCGACATATTCATACCCATATCACCACCATCTGACATATTCATATCACCGTCAAATGACATGTCCATCATATCGCCATCTATCCTAGTGGTTAGCATCGTGTATTGGCTTTCATCTAATTCAGGTAACGATCTAATGAAGGCTACCATTGCCCACATTCTACCGTCATCATGGGACGCGCCCCACGCAGGCATTCCAGATGCCATAATACCGTGCTTAATTGCCCAAAAGCCTTGCTTTGCACCGTCTTCTGTTTGATAACGTTTGACAATATCAGCCTTGGTAAAGTTGGGCGGCTTTGGATATAAGCCCTCACTAAAGTCAGTTTGTGCCACTCCCGGAGACAAGTGACAGCCTGCACACATATCCTTATAGTCCGCGCCACCAGAACTGATTAGCTCAACCTTCTCTAAATCTGGTACCACAATATCTTTACTGGCATTTTCTATGGAACGATTGCGAGCAGTTTCTAAAAAGCTAAACATCATTGGGCTATGCTCTTGGTCAGCTCCCACATTGACAACGCCACTAGTAACAACCGCAAACACGCTAACGATTGCCACAAATACGGTAAAGAGCGCACCCAATAAAAATTTCATATGTTTTCCTAACAATTTATTTCCGTTAAGTGTTGACTGCTATTTAACAGAGCTAAAATTTTTAAGATTTACTGTCGTTAGTAACGCAGTGTTTTTGGTACATTTGCTTCATTTTACCCATGTTAGCCATCATCGCTTTCATGGCAGGATCGCTCATGTCCATCTTGCTATGATCCATTTTTCCCATCATATCCATATGCTTTTGCATTTTTTCACAGTTCATTTGATCTTTTTCAGCATGCATTTTAGGGTCATGCGCCATAGCTGAGGTCGATACGACAAGAGCGATGGCCGTCATTGCGATTGATTTAGACAGTAATTTAAATTGTGACATGATTAACTCCTATTGTTTGGATTAAAGGCTATTGAGTTCAATAGCTGTTAAACCAGCCTAAATGATACATTAATCATTCTGACTGGTAGATGACGTTAAGATTACAATGCTGTCATTCTCACTGCTTTAGATTACAATGCTGTCATTCTCACTGTTTTAGATTCTAATGCGCGATATATTCATTTAATATGGCTTCAGCATTTCTATCACGATCGCTACCATATTTTTTTACAAAATACTTTTCAGACTGCAAATGTTGATCTTGATGTTGAACCTGACAAGCCACTCTGGCGTCGACATAACTTTTCTTTTGCTCTTTGGACATTTGTGCATCATTATGATCTGCGTTTCTTGCAAAACTAGTGAGCGCATCACAATTACCGAGAACAGAAGCATCTAAGTTTGTGGTATGCGCATTGGCCGCTGACATGCCCACTAACATCGATACTGAAAGCAAAGCTGCTTTTTTTAATGAACTATAATTTTTCATATAAGACCCTTTAAAGATAAATAACAAACTGTTTAAGTAGGATAATTGCTTTACTCGTAGAGGCAGTCTGTATCAGAGACAAGCCAATATGCGGAGTTGATTTAGAATACTAAATGGTGGCTGACAGCTAGATGACACGGATATTACATGTTCGTTAGGAACAGCATAATATTGTCATCTTCTTGTCATTAAAACCAAATACCAGCATCTGTCTCTATCCAAAGAACACTGTTATAACAAGGGTTCCTGATAAATATATGGCTGATAAGCTAACAATGTTAGTGATACGCTGTTGACAACTATAATGATATAAAGGTAAGCAACGATGAAAGTACTGTTAGTAGAAGATGAGAAAAACCTTGGAGAATATATTAAGAAAGGCTTAACTGAGGCCGGTTTCATCGTGGATCATCACATGACAGGTTTAGATGGCTATCATGCGTTAATGACTGAAGATTTTAGTGTGGTGGTGATGGATGTGATGCTGCCTGACGTCAGCGGCTTTGAGCTGATACAGCGCTACCGTGCTGCTGGAAAGCATACGCCTGTTTTATTTTTAACCGCTAAAGATGATTTAAGCGATCGGATTAAGGGCATTGAAATTGGTGGCGATGATTATCTGACCAAACCTTTTGCTTTTGCCGAGCTAATTGTCCGAATAAAAAGCCTATTGCGGCGTGCCAATCAATCAGACTATAAAAGCTCTGTCATACATATGGCTGACCTAAAAATGGATATTGCTAAACGCACTGTATATAGAGGCGATACCAACATAAAATTGACTGCTAAAGAATTTGCTTTATTACAACTTTTCTTAGAACGTCAAGGTGAGGTACTGCCACGCACTGTGATTGCCTCACAAGTATGGGACATAAATTTTGACAGTGATACAAATGTCATTGACGTCGCTATAAGGCGCTTGCGGATAAAAATTGATGATGAATTTGATATAAAGCTGATTCATACGGTACGCGGAATGGGCTACAAGTTAGAGCCACTGGCTGTCGACGTGGATAGTGGCATGGGCGACGATAGTATTAATAAAGACAGTCTGACATCAAATGAGACATAAATCTAAGAATCGGCGTTGGTCACTGTTATGGCGAACTGTTTTTTTACTGACAATATTTGTTGTTATCTCTCAAGTTATTATTTATATATGGGTTCAGCGCTCTGTTAACGAGCACTTTGAGCAAATGGACTCAGAGATTATTACCCATGCAGCTTTTAACCTGCGTAAACGCATGGTGAATTTTAACGATCACATAGAACCTTTTACAGTGTCAAAGTCGCAAGCGCTAATTGATGCCAATCATCTACATTCTTCTTGGTTAGACTATGATTTAAAAACGTTAATATCAGACAAAAATGGCAATTTATTGTCCAGCGATCCCAGTAATTTCATCAATGATCTACCGGCAGATTTTAGCTTGTTACAACTATTGCAGGACTATCGCGATCAGCAGTTTATGATCAAGATAAATAATAGGCATTACCGAGCCATTATCATTACACATCAAGAGGTTTTGGCATTTATTGCTCTACCTATCGATGTGCATCATCAATATCTTATCCAGTTTAATCGCCAGCTGAGCTTGATACTTATCGCCATTACCTTATTATTGGTTTCAGTAGCAGCACTAAGTGTACACTGGGGTTTTGCTCCCCTAGCTACTATCGTACAAAAGATGAAAGGCATTAATCTTCAAAGGTTAGATGAAAGAATTGTGGTTGGCGATATGCCGTTAGAATTACGTCCACTAACGGAGTCTTATAATTCTATGATGGTCAAGCTTGAAAGTAACTTTGAATCATTATCACGGTTTTCAGACAATATCGCCCATGAGCTACGTACGCCAATAGCGACGCTGAGTACGCAAACGCAAGTCATGTTAACTAAGCCAAGAGAAAGCGACGAATACATTGAGCAATTGCATCATCAGCATGATACGTTAAAGCAGTTATCCGCCATGATTAACGATATGTTATTACTGGCAAAAACTCAAAAAGAGCTGAGTGATTCGCAAATCAGTCATGTCGATATAGAGAGCTTGATCACAAAGCTTATAGATTATTATGAGATGATTGCTGAGGATCGTGAGATAATCTTTGAAAAATCGGGTGATTTTAAAACAGTACTAGGTGATAAAGGCTTATTGCAACGGCTGTTTGCCAACCTGATGTCAAATGCGATTTATTATGCGGCTAGTAATAGCACTATTATGATATCCGCTACTGTCCTCACTTCAAGCACCTCGCTTAATGCGCCAAAAGACGATATTCAATCCCCAGAGCAGCTCTGGTTAAGAATAACTATGACCAACCGTCTAGACAAACCATTAAATCAGATTGAAGCCGATAAACTGTTTGAGCGATTCTATCGTCATGATAAAACGAATACGATGCATTCAGGAACAGGCTTAGGCTTATCTATTGTGCAAGCTATCGCCAATGCTCATAATGGCAAAGTTAGTATTACTATCAAAGATGAGTGTCTTTTTGAGGTTGCTGTAAAGTTGTTGATTGCCAGGTAGTAAATACCTTCATACTGTCTATGAACGAGCCTTTCCTAAATTTCGTGTAAGTACTTCTACAATCTAAATGATAGTTACACACTTTTTAGGAAAGGCTCGACAATGCAAGAGCTAATCTTAGCATGGGAAATATATCAAAATTTTTAATTCCTATACCTCCTCTAGCTGAACAACACCGTATCGTTGCTAAAGTCGATGAACTAATGGCTATTTGCGATCAGTTAAAAGTTAAGCTACAGCAGTCTCAAGAGACACAGGTTCAGCTTACCGATGCGTTGATTGATAGGGCTTTAGGGTGAGTTTTAATGTTGGAGCAATCACGTTTTATATGCCTTAGTACAACTAAAAGAAATAAACAAGACCTTCTATTAGCAGTGATATTTTAAAATCAGGTATAATAACCTTGTATGTATAACCCATATTGTGCAGAATTAAAAGTGCACAATGCTATTATAGCTGTTAAGGCTATGTTATTAGGCGTCTTGTGCATAAATTAGGGGTTATAATATTCCTAGGTGTGCCTTTCAACATTGCGAGCTATGCACTATTGACTCATATGATCGCGCAGGTGTGTGGTCTAGAAGTTGGAGAGTTTGTTTGGACAGGTGGTGATTGCCATATCTATCAAAACCACCGTGAACAGGCTGAGCTACAGTTAACACGCTCGCTATATAAACTGCCGACATTGTCTTTGAATCCTGAAGTAAAAGACATATTTGCGTTTGAGTACGAAGACATTAGCGTCAATGACTATGAGTCGCACCCTGCTATCAAAGCCAAAGTTGCCGTATAAAGTTAGTTTGATTAACTACGCTAAATAAAAGTAAAACTTAAGAATATAATAAAAAGGATATATTATGAGCTATGCCCATACCGAAGTTGCCCAAATCGCTGCTATTAGTAGCAATCGTTGTATCGGCAAAAACAATGAGCTACCGTGGCATATCTCAGCAGATTTGCAACATTTCAAAAGCATGACGACCAAAGAAAATGATAGTAAGATTCAAGGTATTGTGATCATGGGTCGTAAGACATTTGAGTCGATGGGTAGCAAACCATTACCAAAGCGTGTGAGCTTTATTGTTACGACACAGATGGATTATGCTGAGACGAAAGGTCTTACAGATAGCAGCAATGCTTATGTGGTACACAACCTAGACGATGCTCTGACACAAGCAGCTAGCCTTGCTCATGGCGCGCATCTCGATACGATTTGGGTGATTGGCGGTGAGCGCGTATTTAGTGATGCTCTGATGTACACCGACCGTATTGAGCTGACTCATGTAGATACTGATATTGCAGACGGCGATGCATTTTATCCTGAGCTGCCAGAACGCTTTAAAGTAGCAGACGAATCTGAGCAGATGCATGATGAAAAGAGCGATTTAAGCTTTAAATTTACCACTTATAAAGTAGAAACTGATAAGTAGTAAAAGCCTATTAAAAAAGGGGCAGTCTTGGATAATTTTACTTATCCAAGACTGCCCCTTTTTCGTTTACTCTTCACAAAGTCTTATTTGTATACAATCAATAAAAACTGCTGCTTGATAATATCCAATCCGTTACTCATGCAATACTTTATAAACCGTTTTTGCGAGTACTGGTCCGATGCCTTGTACGCCTGCCAACTCCTGCTGTGAAGCGCCAAGCAGCTGCTGCATACCACCAAAGTGATTGAGTAAGTCACGACGACGTTTTTCACCCAGTCCCGGTATCACCTCTAGTACTGATGACGAGCGACGCTTATCGCGTTTTTTACGGTGAGCAGTAATCGCAAAACGATGCGCTTCATCACGGATATGCATCAGCAAGTGCAATGCTTTGCTATCCATCGGTAGATCTAACGGCTCATGATTGATAAAGTGCAATACCTCAAGGCCAGCCTTGCGCCCTTCCCCTTTTGCCACACTAATGAGCAAGGTGTCACCAAGAATACCCAATTCAGTTAATACTTCTTTGGCAATGCCAAGCTGACCTTTACCACCATCAACCAATAGCAAATCCGGCAACGGCTGCTTTTTATAACGTCGAGTTAGCACTTGTTTCATCGCTGCATAGTCATCGCCGCCTTGGATATCATGAATAGCATACTGACGGTAATCGCGACGGCGCGAGCCACCTTGATCAAATACCACGCAGCTACCAATGGTCGCCTCACCCATCGTATGTGAGATATCGAAGCACTCAATGCGATCAATTGTCCGATCTGTGACAGTCGCCAATACGTCTTTTAGTGCACCAAAGCGCGCATGCAGCTCTAGATAATCGCCAAGCTTAGTTTTTAGTGCATTACTGGTATTCAATGTAGCTAAGTCCAGCCACTCTGAACGGTGTTCGCGTACATTGGTCTTGATGACTACTTTATTACCAAAGTGCGTTGCCAATGCTTCGCTTACTGCCACCTGATCTGGTATCTGATGGCTCAATATGATTTCGGCGGGCAAATCATCGGTCACTTGGAAATAAAATGACGTAATAAAAGCTGATAAATTGTCTGCTAGCGACTCACTACTATCCACATCTGGGAAATAATTTTTTCCACCCAATACACGTCCACCACGTACCGTCAGTACGTTCACACAGGTCATGCCAGCCTGACTGGCAATCGCAATCACATCTGCCTCACCTTGTACTGTGTAGACTGCTTGCCTTGCTTGTACTTCACGTAGCATGGACAGCTGATCGCGATAAAATACTGCCTTTTCAAAATCTAACGCTTCAGCTGACGCTTCCATCTTTTCAATCAGCGTACTATGGATGTCACTAGAGTCGCCTTTTAAAAAACGGATGGTATTGTTCACATCTTCTGCGTACTCTTCTGGCGATACCAAACCGACACAGGGCGCACGGCAACGTTTGATCTGATACTCAAGGCAAGGACGTTGACGCTGCTTAAAAAAGGTATTGGTACATTGACGCATTTGAAACATCTTTTGCATCAAGACCAACGTTTCTTTTGCCGCATGTGCAGAGGGAAACGGGCCAAAGAATCGGCCTTTTTGGTGGTTGCCTTTGCCGCGACCGTAAGCCAACCGTGGATAAGGCTTATCGGTTGAGATAAACACATAAAGATAGGATTTATCATCACGCAGCAGCACGTTATAAGGTGGACGGTGCTCTTTGATTAGATTCTGCTCGAGCAATAGCGCTTCGGTCTCACTACGCGTAATGATAGTCTCAATATTATGAATCCGCGCCACTAGCGCCCGTGTCTTTGGATGATCTATCGTTTTGGCAAAATAGCTATTTACCCGACTTTTTAGCGACTTAGCTTTACCAACGTATAATATATCACCGTTCTTACCCAGCATCTTATACACCCCTGGTAAATTAGGCAGGCGTTTAATCAAATGCTTAAGACGGGCTTTTTTATCATCGACAGGACTCGATTCTGAGACATTAACCATAGAATTTATTGCTCTTAAAAACCTTAGTAATACTGCTAGTTATGGGGCGGGAGTCATTGTTTTACAAGCCAATTATTATCGCAGCGCTACCCATAAAAAAGCCAGCTTTCGCCGGCTTAGTTTGTTCTATTATCGTTTATGCAATCACATACTACTAATGACGGAAGTTAGCCATCAATGCTGGGATACCCGGCAGCATACCGACGATAGCCATGACGCCTGTCAGTACCACAAACATAATACCCGGTATGATCCAGCGGCTCATCTTAGTCAAGTTGGCACTACGTTCTTTAGAGCCAATCAAGCCCAAATTATCAAGCAACAACGTGAGCGACCAACCAAAGGCTGGGTTAACCAATGCCGAAGCAAATACCACGATAGCAGCAGATTGCGTGGTTTTACCTTCACGCGTCATCTCCATACCAGCTTCTAGTAATGGAATAAATACCCCAACGATCAAGGCCACACACATCACTGGCTGCCAAATGGCCAAATCCATCGGATAGCCCCAAACTCCTGCGATAATACAAAATAGAGCCGTCAATAAAGCACCGGCAGGAATTGGACGTTTAGCAATCGCCGCAGGAACAATATACGTTCCCCAAGATGACGCAAAGTTGGAGCCGCCCAATACAGAGCCGACTACCTGACGAAATGAAGCACTGGTCATGGTGTCATCAATATCCATAAGCACTTTTTCAGTACGCTTAGGATAGCTGATTTTTTGGAACACCTGATGGCCCAAGAAATCTGGCGACCACATTGCCACGGCCAAAATAGCAAACGGAAGTACTACAATGAAGCTTTCAATCGTCGGCAGACCTAACATCCAACCTGTGTTTTCGCCCCACCAATACATTGGATTCATGTTTGGTAGACCTGGCGCTGTTTTGAACTCAAAAGGTGCGCCCAATGCAAATGCAAGACCTCCACCTAACACACAGCTTAGCGGAACCGCGAGCCAGCGTTTTTGCCAATGCTCAAGCAATGCATACAGCAGAATAGTCGCCAGAATAATAAAGAAAGCGATATGCGACATGCCAATCCCTTCTGCCCAAGCAAAGAGATTTTTGACCTGTGATGTGGTTCCGATAAAGCCCAAGTAAATCAATAGGCCACCGCACACACCTTTACTGGTTAAGTTGGCTAGTAGACTCCCCCCTTTACTAATCGCGAGGAGCAGACCAAAAGCACCGATAAGCAAACCAAAGGCCATCGGGTGCCCACCAGCTGCTACCACAATAGGAATCAAAGGAATAAGTGGACCGTGAGTACCAGCAAGGTTGGCCGTCGGCAATAAAAATCCCGAAAATAAGATAATAAAGAAGGAGACGATCAATAGCTCGTAGCGTACGTTTTCTAGAACAAACGCATCACCTAAGCCGAGTGGACCTGCAAAGGTTGCTGCAATGGCGCCCACCATAACAACTTTACCGATGGTCGCGGCCATTGCTGGAATAGTATCTTCGTATTCAAAACGGTAATCACGGAATGGTAAATTAGGACGCCAGCGTTTCGGCTGCATGATTTGTAATTCATGGTTTAAATAAGCGTCACGACTGTCGAAACTAGAACTGGGCTTATGCAAATCTACATAATTGCCTTGTACTTGACTGTCGTGGTTTACGTTCGAGGTCGGCGGATTAGACCCTGAAGAGGGGGTCTGAGGGTTACTCATCACATTTCCTTGTGTCGATTACGTCTTTGATTGACTGCACACGCTCTGCTCTAATGTCATAGACCAAAGCGCCTATTACAAACTGCGAACTATTGTATGCCAAGACTTGATGAAATGCGAACCTAAAACCATTTAAAGATACTATGTATCTCATTATAACATATAAACTAAAGTTTCTATTTGAGACAAAATTGACCTTAATAGAAAACCATGAGGAAAAAATCTCTCTGTTATAGACTTTGAATTAGGATAAACGACCATTTTATTGATAATAATTTACATCTAGGTAGATTTTTATCACATAGATGAATAGCAAAGATAGTTATAATAAATAACGATCGTTACTTGTAAGTGGGCATAAATATGTCATTTCGGTTACGCTTTAGAGCTAGCGGGCTGAGTACTTTTTAATTATGATAAATACTTTTTATCGATTTATTTCCCAGTGATACTGTGTAAAACCGCATTATTGATACAATCAAAAAATTGAGAAAAGGCAACAGGACAAGTTTATGAGCGTATTACCTACCAACCTTGAGACTTTGAAACGTCGGGCCAAGCAAAGCATCATGCCATTGCTGACACCGCATTTATTAAAGCTACGCCTTAATACTTATGCACCATACATTGGCGCAGGTATCAAAATCGATCATATTAGTCTCGATCAGGGTTTGTGCGTAGTCAGCATGGGACTAAACACTCTGAACAAAAATATCGTCGGTACTCAGTTCGGTGGTAGCTTATATTCAATGGTTGACCCTTTTTATATGCTTATGCTGATGCATCAACTGGGTAGTAATTACGTGGTGTGGGACAAAAGCTCACATATTGATTTCATTGCGCCTGGCAACAGCAAAGTCACTGCACGCATGAAAATACCTAGCTCTGAAATTATTACTATTCAAGATCTAGCAAAAGAAGGCGAAGCGGTATTCCGTGAATATAAAGTCGATATCGTTGATGAACAACAAAAGCTAATTGCGACCGTTACCAAGACGTTGTACATTAGACTACGCAAGTACAGTAAGTCCAAAGAGCAAGTCAACCGCATCGATACATTTGATGCTCAATAAACTTTAGCTTATAACTGGCACTGTCAGAGCTGATAAAACTCAAATTATTAATGTTATACATACAAAAACCCCAATCTAGCTTGCGCATAGATTGGGGTTTCGTCTTTTTTGGTATGGCCCGCTTATTTATAAATAAACCTATGAATAAGGGCTTGTATCTACTATTACCGTGTCTTGAGCCAATCCTAAAATTATAGGACTAACTCAAAACGGCAAACTTGTGCTTAGATACCAGGTGCAGTATCAACTGCATCAGGTACGCCAGCGTCAGTTTTTTTCTGAGCTGGACGTGGCGCAAGTTTTTCGCGGATACGTGCTGATTTACCAGAACGCTCACGTAAGTAGTACAGTTTCGCACGGCGAACAGCACCGCGACGTTTCACTTCGATGCTATCGATGATTGGTGAATGCAACTGGAATGCACGCTCAACGCCAACGCCGCTTGAGATTTTACGTACGGTAAACGCTGAGTTTAAACCGCGGTTACGCTTAGCAATTACAACGCCTTCAAAAGCCTGTAAACGCTCACGCTCACCTTCACGTACTTTTACTTGTACCACAACGGTATCGCCGGGTGCAAAGCTTGGGCGCTCAAGCAATTGAGCGTTTTCGATGACCTGAACCAATGGATGCTTGTTGCTCATGAGAGTTATCTCCTCACATTAGATAATAGAGGCTTGACGCATATCACCTGTTTGTAATAATTAATCGCATCTCTTTATAGTGAGACACAACGTAAATGGGTTATAACCAACGGCCACTATGCTATGACTCGTTTTATTATTGCTCAAAATTCTGTTTTTAACTGTTTATCAAACTTAGTAACGATAAAGTCATATTCTAAAAATCTACTTTTTATCTGCTTTGGCCAATGCTTTCAACCACTTCGCTTGCTCTACCGTTGGAGTAAACGCTTGCCATAAGTCTGGACGACGCGTTTGCGTACGACTGACTTGTTGACTAAAACGCCACTTAGCGATATTGGCATGGTGACCTGAAAGTAATACCTCAGGAACCGCCATACCCGCAAACTCATGCGGCTTAGTATAGTGTGGACAGTCAAGCAAGCCATCGACAAAAGAGTCTTGCTCCGCTGACTTGTCATCACCCATGATATCGGGCAGACGACGTATCACACTATCCATCAGCACCATTGCTGGCAATTCGCCACCAGTCAACACATAATCACCTAACGATACTTCCATATCGACATATTGTGACAGTAAACGCTCGTCGATACCTTCATAACGACCGCATAATAAAATCATGCCATCGTAATCAGTCATATTGACTACGCTACTTTCACTAAGCGTCTGTCCTTGCGGTGACATATAAATCACCGGACAGTGCTCACTATCGACACGGCAACCATGCTGACTGGCACGCAATCGTGCATCCTCAATGGCTTTCGATAATGGCTCAGCCATCATCACCATCCCAGGACCACCCCCATAAGGGCGCTCATCAATACGGCGATAGTTATCGGTGGTATAATCACGTGGATTAATGCATTCAATCGTAACTTGCTCTTGAGTCACTGCTCGGCCCGTGATTCCAAATTCACGAATCGTGGCAAACATCTCAGGAAAAATACTAATTACGGCAAAATACATCTGATGTCTACTTGCGTTGAGGCTAAAACAATCGGTGTAAGTACTAATAACGTCTGACTAAAAAGCCAGAAATACTATTAGTAATCACTCGGCCATGCCACAAGCACTGTTTTTTCAGTCATATTGACTTCTATCACAGTTTGCTTATGCCATGGAATCAGGCGTTCTTCATTGTCTAAAGTGTCTGAATTTGCCGTTACACGCATGATGTCATGGGCACCGGTTTCAAACATTTCAGTGATATTACCTAGATACTCATCCTGCTCGTTCATCACGCGCAGACTGACCAAATCCGACCAATAATATTCGTCTTCAGCTGTTTCAGGTAGGACGTTTTGCTCGACCCAAACGGTAACACCGTTCATAGTCTCAGCAACATTACGATCAGGAATCTGCTCAAATTGAGCCACAATTCCTGTTCCTTGCTCACGCCAAGCCTTCACAGTTAAAGGTTTCATACCAGTGGCAGTTTTCATCCACCACGGTTTCATGTCGAATATCGCTGTACGGTCATCCGTATCACTGAATACCCAAAGCCAGCCTTTAATGCCGTAAGGCTTCTTAAGCTGACCAATTTTCATAAGGGCACTAGCGTTTGGAACAGATGACATAGCAGCTAACCTAACAATGATTAAAACAGCAATTGCAAAAACAATTGCGTCAAAAGCGATAAACAGTTAATGGCGCACCCTGGTCAGACCAGTTACGCTATGTATTCTAAAGTCTACTGAGCCATGTCATAGTTTTGCTACGAACGTCTCAGTAACACCCAAAACTTAAGCAGTTGCTTCAGTTTGAGCTGCAGACTTGTTGTAAGCTTTTGCTAATGAAGCAACGCGATCTGAAGGTTGTGCACCTTTTGCGATCCACGCATTGTACGCTTCCATGTTTAGGCGTACTGCTTCTTCAGACTCTTTAGCGAGTGGGTTAAAAAAGCCGATGTTTTCAATATAGCGACCGTCACGCGCGCGGCGTTGATCAGCAACAACTACTTGATAAAATGGGCGTTTCTTGGCACCGCCCCGTGCTAAACGAATAACAACCATGTGAATTCTCTCTTTCGCAGGTATACCAAAAAGGGCATAATTATATCACAGTCTTTATTTGTTGAAAACATAAACTGTGCATATTTAATTATTTATTAACAATAGCTTAAATGTCGACCTAAGTAAAATATAACTGATAATAATGGCTTATTTTTAAAGTTTTTCTTTAAGTTCTGTAGACTCCTATGGTTATTTCTAAAGGTTTTACAGTTATTAGATGGTCTCACCCTTAAGTTTAACTTTATACCTATTCCAATAACTATCTAGCTCGCTCGTCGATTGCATACTGTATCAGTACTATTTATTGATTATGCTATTCTATGATATACCGCCATAAATTAACGCACATACTCGCCTTAAGACGACTATGTTTAGAGAACTACAGGCTATATCACACTAACTTTTCTTTTACTCTGTTGGACACATATGATCTCTCCGAACCCAAAGCCGCGTCGTAAAGGTTGGCTGCCACGCTCTTATTCCAACACTTGGCTAACGACCTTAATGGTTGCCTTTATCGTGCTTATCAGTGTGAGCTTATCAATTTTGTTCTTTTGGCGCAGTCTATATCTACCAGAGTTAAAAAACCATGCGCGTTATTTGACGAGTGAGTTGCAGCTGATCAATAGCGTTAACAAAGATTGGCAAGGTCGTCCCGAAGTACGCCAATGGATTTACCAGCACTCTCATGTCGTCGTGGTAAACAATCCCAGCGACTTTCCAGAAGTCGCTGACAAGCCATTCGTGAGCTTTTTTACGGATGTATTACAACGTGAAATCGGTGCACAGCTCGGTCGTCCTGTAGAAGTTTATTTTAAATTTAAGCCAACGCCGCAGCTATGGGTACAAGATAGCCGTGATGACAGTTTTTGGGTGCGTGAGCCTGTGGTTTACTATTCACAATATAGCCCGACATTACTGGTGCTATTTTTGATTGGACTGCCTATCCTATCGTTACTCACGATTATTCTGTTAGCCCGTCAATTAAATCGCCCGCTACGCTACCTACAGCGGGCAGCTACTAATTATATTCGTCTCGGTCATGCAACCACACTGCCAACTCAGAAAGGCCCCACAGAAATACGTCAAGTTAATATGGCGTTTAACCGACTGTTTACGACTTTAAACCAAGCGCAAAAAGAGCGAACAATCATGCTTGCCGGCATCTCACATGATTTGCGGACGCCGTTGACACGTATGCGCTTAACTGCAGAGATGCTACCAGATGATTTTTTCCGTGAAGGGCTGATTTACGATATTGAGGATATGGATGCCATTTTGGAGCAGTTCATCTCTTTTATGAAAGACGGTTCTGATGAGCCAGTCAGCTTGACCAATCTAGATACCATATTTAACGAAATCATGGTGCAGTTTGCGCCAATGAAGTTTGTATATGAGTCAGAATGCGACAAGGTCGTTCCCGTACGTCCATTATCCATCAAGCGTCTGATTATCAACTTGGTCAATAATGCCAATCGTTATGGAAAGCCACCAATTTATTTATCGGCAACGGTTGTACCAACATTTATAGAAACTATCGAAGACGAAGATACGGATGTGGTCAGCGAAAATGTGGTGAACAAAGAAGCTCAAGAACAACTAGTAATTTGTGTACGAGATTGCGGTGATGGCGTCGCCGACGATCAATTAGAGCGGATTATGCAACCGTTCGAACGTGGAGAGACGGCACGGACTACTCAAGGTAGCGGACTAGGTCTTGCGATTGTTGATCGTATTGCACGATTACATCACGGTACCGTCGAAGCCATCAACCACCCTGAAGGTGGGCTACAAGTATGCGTACGTATTCCTCTACTCTCCAAAGTCGCTGGAGATACTACATTGGCGGCTGACGTAGACGAAGTAACTGAGGTAGACAGTACGGTGCCAGATTCAAAATAGCGATGAGACTTCAGGTTAAATAAGCAAAGATGTCAACGCTAGTCTTTGCTACCAATAGCCGGCGGGATGTACTCAGCACTGTTAGTAAAAGCTAATGGCTGGGTAATTTCAGCCTGAGCTGTTTGTAGTGTTTGGGTCGTTGACGGCTGTTTTAAGAATAGATAATAGCCTAGCGTAATCGCATTCAACACTACCAAGCCACCAAATAAATATGGCATCCTATGCCCTCCTATGACATTGTCCAACTGTCTTAAAAATAGCGACGAGCGCGTCACCCAGCTATAAAGCTGTATCCTGTTATACCATTAAGATGACGCTGATTATCTTTAGCAACATGACTAATAATTATGGCCTAGCCTGATAATTTAGTCTGATAGCTTGCTCTGATAGCTTAGCCCTATAACTTGACCTAATCTGACAACTTAGTATCGAAGTCGCGCTCGCTTTTCTCTTGCGTCAATTCATCAGCAGCAAGAATCTGCGTCAATGGTTTCATAGGCCATGTCATCACGAACCTTGCACCGCCTAACTCACGACTCTCATCTACTTTCATACTACCATTAAACCAAAAGGCAATGCGCGATACAATAGACAAGCCTAGACCATAGCCACCTGACGCGCGTGTACGACTATCATCTAAGCGTGAGAATGGAATAAATACTTTTTCGCGATCTGCTTCAGGAATACCATGTCCATCATCTTCGACACTAACGAAGGCATTGCCTTTTTTGACACCAGCACTAATGATAATGGTTGTTTCTGCATAGCGTAACGCATTACCTGCAAGGTTCTGAATCACACGGTGTAAGTAACGTCTATCTGCCACTGCCGTTACTTTTGCATTTGGTAAACTGGTTACTATTTTGATAGGTTTACCTAGCGCATTGGTTTCGCGCTCGATCTGCTCTAACAGCTCTCTTAAGTTTACTGGTTCTAAATCTAACTTTGGTGACCCTTCCTCAAGCTTAGCATAGGTCAAAATCTCATCAATCAAACCATTAAGCGATTCAATATCTTCATCGATATAGTCACGCTGCATAAAACGTGAGTCTTCGTCATCCGTATCAGCAAGCATATCTACGGCAAATCGAATACGAGCCACTGGCGTACGAAGCTCATGTGAAACCGCTCGGGTAAGCTCTCGCTGTGATTCAATCAAACGCTTAATATGCGAGGTCATGGAATTAAAAGTTGCTGACAAACGTGCTATTTCATCTTGACCAATAACCTGTACTTGAATATCAAGGTTACCTTGACTGACCTCATTCACACCTACCTGAATCAATTGCAGCTTACGCTCAAGCGGGAAGATGAGTGCATATACACCTAAGCTAATTAGGAACATGCTAATAAGAATCATACTAATAATTAAGTTAAGCGGGAACCAATTAAATAACGGTATAGGCCCAATCAAAATTGCCATATCATTGATTTCAGAGGGTACTATTACCCTGATAGCAGAGTTACTCGTACTACTGTTAGTATCTTGCAGTGATATGACGACTTCGTCACGACGCAGACGAGCCATCTGATCTGAATCTAACTCAAGCGTATTAACTGCTTTAAACGCTAAAGGAAAAGAAAACTTTTTCTCCAATTCAGCCAAACGTGCGCGCTTGTCCGATAGTGTCATGTGATAAGACAAATCATCTAACAGAAATACCGCGATTGCCCGTACTTGCTGCTCGGTAACCTGTGAGATTCTCGCTGTTAATACACTCTTGTTGTCCGGCAAACGATAATAAACATCTGCATATACAGGCTGGTTGAAATAACGTACAACGGTATTATCATTTTTAAAGCGGCGTAACTCACTGGCGCTAAAATCTACTTCATCAATAGGCAAGACTTTGAAAGTAGTACCAAACAAACTACTCGCATCTGATAACCAATATTCACGCTCTTCCTCGCTATTTTGGTGAGAGATTCCTTCACTCACCAAATGGAACGCCCCCATTGCCATATTTTCACGATAGGACTGCACACGCTCCTTATTAATGGTATCCATCAATAACTGCGCAAACAGTGCCACACATAAGCAGACTATAAGTAGCCCAGCATAGATACGAACAAAAATACTGTGTTTTAAAGAAGAGACTAATGACATACGTGCCGTGACCAACTTAATAAATGGAAATTGCTAATACCATCAAACATATAGGTAGTGCTATGTGTTTGATGATATAGAGCATTATCGAATAGGGATAGACTTTAACTTTGACTTTTAATTACCGCATTTTAATTCATATGCAGCAATCATCCAAAGACTTATATGTATGACATATATTTAGTCAGCGTCTATAATAATGGGTTAATTAAACCACATAACACTGCATTTAAGTTTAAAAATTAAGATTTAGCCACAAAAAAACCAGCATCGTTGCTGGCTTTTTCGAATAGTGATTAATAATTAATCAATGTACAGAAGCAACAATATTAGTTGCCTTCTTTTACGAATAGATAGCCTTTACTACGTACGGTCTTAATACGTTTTGGATTTTCTGGATCATCACCGATTTTTGGACGAATACGTGAGATACGTACGTCAATTGAACGATCTTGACCATCATACTCAATACCGCGTAGACGCTCAAAGATATCTTCACGAGATAGGATACGACCTGCATTAGAAGCAAGTAACCATAGTAGATCATATTCAGCACTGGTGAAATCAACCAACTCATCACCTAGGTTAACTGAACGGCCACCGTTATCGATGACTAACTCGCCAAACTCTAGACGTTGCGGCACATCTTCTGATGGTGCATTTTCTGAACGGCGTAATAGCGCACGAATACGAGCAAGCAATACACGTGGCTGAGCAGGCTTAGCAACATAATCGTCAGCACCCATCTCAAGACCCAATACCTGATCCATGTCTTCAGTACGTGCAGTCAACATCAAAATTGGATTTTGATAATGCGGGCGCACTTCACGGCAAACAGTCAGACCATCGCTACCAGGTAGCATGACATCTAGTACAACCATATCTGGTTGCTCATTGACGATACGGCGAATAGCACGATTACCATCAGTTTCAATTGCCACTTCTAAACCATTTTTGACCAAGTAATCTTGAGTCAACATGGCCAGACGCTCATCATCTTCAACAATCAAGATTCGGGGGGTGTTGTCTTCTTCATTCGTTGTCATTGTTATATCCTCTAATACATCTAATTTAAAAGCAGTAAAAGTAAGAGCGGTAAAATTAATAGCACCATATAGTGGCACAATTGATGTTCGTATAGCTGTTACAAACTTGGTAGCACAGTATACTATTAAATTATCAGCTTCCTATACTATAGCTGATAGTCGGTAACAAAACCTATAAACTACCCCTATCAAAACTTTAGTTTGCGTCCAGAAATTACGTCAATTACTTCGTTAGTACATTGCAATTTGTATTATCTATCGTTTGCTGATTAGCCAAACCATCGAGCCAACGTTATCGCGTACAGTTACTGCTCGTTACTTATAATACGTTATGTCTAATATAACCATATATTACCGTTGTCGCCAGTGTCTTTTTAAGAAAATTCCAATAGGCGATGATTCATTGATAATAAAAGATTTTTCCTGAGAATAGAGTGAACTGCCACAAATATTATCCAAGTAATAATCATGTGTATTCAATGCAGAACCGTTAATTTCATAATGAATAGGCATAAAAAAAACAGCCCATATAATGGACTGTCTTTTTATCATTATTTCTAGCGATAACTCTAAATGATTAGCTAGAGCTATCAGTAATAAATTACGCGCGGTTTTTGTACTTACGAATAGTCTGTAATTGTCCTACAGACTCTGCAAGTGAGGCCAAAGCCGCATTGGTTTGTAGCGTATCAGACTGGTTAACTAACATTTGCTCAGCTTTTTTACGTGCTTCGACGATTTTGCTTTCGTCAAGATTGTGTGCACGCATAGCTGTATCAGCCAATACCGTAACCATCTTAGGCTGTACTTCTAGTACACCACCTGAGACGTAAATTACTTCTTCACCGTTTGGTGTTTGCACTCGCATTGCACCTGGCTTTAGCAAAGTAATAAGCGGTGTGTGACCTGGCAATACACCAATCTCGCCTTCGGTACCAGTAGCTATTAACATGCTAATTTCGCCTGAATACAACTCTTCACGAGCACTTACGACGCGACATTGTAACGTTGCCATACTTAATTCCTTACCATCAAAGCGCGATCAAAAAACAGTAAAACTGCGATGCGTTACTGAAGAGTAGACACAAGGTTTATATTATATCTACTCGTTAGCTTATGCTTATACAACTTACGCTGACTTAGACTTCATTTTTTCAGCTTTAGCGACTACTTCATCGATGCTACCAGCCATGTAGAACGCCTGCTCTGGTAGGTCATCGTATTCGCCAGCGATGATTGCTTTAAAGCTAGCAATGGTATCGCGTAGTGGTACGTATTTACCAGGTGCACCAGTGAAGACTTCAGCTACGTGGAATGGCTGAGACAAGAAGCGCTGGATCTTACGAGCACGATAAACAACCAGTTTGTCTTCTTCTGATAACTCATCCATACCCAAGATAGCGATGATATCTTTAAGCTCTTTATAACGCTGTAGAACTTCCTGAACACCACGAGCAACATTGTAATGATCTTCACCGATTACTTGTGGATCTAGCTGACGTGATGTTGAATCCAATGGATCAACCGCAGGATAGATACCTTGTGATGCGATATCACGGCTTAGTACAACTGTTGCATCCAAGTGAGCAAACGTTGTAGCAGGTGATGGATCGGTCAAATCATCCGCAGGTACGTATACCGCCTGAACTGAAGTAATAGAGCCTGACTGAGTTGACGTAATACGTTCTTGTAGTAAGCCCATCTCTTCAGCTAGTGTTGGCTGATAACCAACCGCTGATGGCATACGACCAAGTAGTGCTGATACTTCTGTACCCGCTAGTGTATAACGGTAGATGTTATCAACAAACAATAGTACGTCACGACCTTTACCAGTAACAGGATCTTTGGTATCACGGAAGTACTCAGCCATGGTCAAACCAGACAGTGCAACACGTAAACGGTTACCTGGTGGCTCATTCATCTGGCCATATACCATTGCTACTTTAGACTTACTGAAGTCTTCCGTGTTTACAACGCCAGCTTCCTGCATTTCGTGATAGAAATCGTTACCTTCACGAGTACGCTCACCAACACCAGCAAACACTGACAAACCTTCATGTTTTAGAGCGATGTTGTTGATCAGCTCCATCATGTTAACGGTTTTACCAACACCAGCACCGCCAAACAGACCAACTTTACCACCTTTAGCGAACGGGCAAAGTAGATCGATAACTTTGATACCAGTCTCTAGTAGCTCAGTACTGTTTGACTGATCCGCGTAGCTTGGTGCTTCACGGTGGATAGACCATTTTTCGTCAGCAACAACAGGACCTTCTTCATCGATAGGACGACCAAGAACATCCATGATGCGACCTAGCGTACCAGTACCTACAGGCACAGAGATAGGTGCGCCAGTATTAGTAACAGGTAGGTTACGCTTTAAACCTTCGGTTGAACCCATTGCAATAGTACGTACAATACCGTCACCTAGCTGTTGCTGTACTTCTAGGGTAGTTTCGGTACCGTCTACTTGCAAGGCATCAAAAATTTGAGGAACTTCATTACGGTTGAACTCAACGTCAAGAACCGCGCCAATAATCTGTACAATACGACCGCTACTCATTGCGTTCTCCTTGAACTTCTATATATAGGTGTAGTCAATTATGAAACAGCAGCAGCACCGCCAACGATTTCCGAGATTTCTCGGGTAATCGCCGCTTGACGCAGCTTGTTATAAACCAACTGTAAATCGTTAATAAGGTCACCAGCATTATCTGTTGCCGCTTTCATCGCAACCATACGTGAAGACTGCTCAGAGGCAATGTTTTCCATTACCGCTTGATAAACAATCGACTCAATATAGCGACCAAGCAATTCATCAATTAACGTCTTGATGTCAGGCTCGTAGATGTAATCCCAGCTAAGTTCTGTCTGTAGACCACTGTCTTCATCATCAAATGACTGCTCTGGTAGAGGAACCAACTGATTAACCGTTGGTTTCTGAGTCATTGCATTGACGAATCGGTTATAGACTACATAAATACGGTCAATATTGCCGTTATTATAGTCTTCAAGCATCGCTTGAACCGGTGCATTCAATTGTTCAAACGTTGGTTTATCGCCATAATCGGTCACAGCCGACGTAACTTTACCACCAAAGTTTTTGAAGAAACTCACACCTTTGGCACCGATGACTGCAAACTCAGCCTGTACAGACTGATCTTGATAATCTTGGATACTTTTAGTTAGGGCTTTGAATAAGTTAATATTCAAACCACCCGCTAGGCCACGGTCAGAGGTAATGACAATATAGCCAACCTTATTGACTGGACGCGATACCATATACGGATGTTTATAGTCTGATGAGGCATGCACCAAATGTGAAATAACCCGGCGCATACTATCAGCATACGGGCGACCCACGTCCATGCGCTCTTGTGCACGGCGCATTTTACTTGCCGCTACCATTTGCATAGCACGAGTAATTTTCTGGGTGCTTTTAATACTGGTGACTTTGGCACGTATCTCTTTTAAGCTTGCCATAATGATTCCAATATAAGAGGGTTAAAAAGCATTGGCGCATGCGACAATCGTTTGATATACAACATCAATCCTACAGAATAACATTTTATATCTTGTGGCATTACGCGATCTAATACCGGTAATGGTTAAAACAGTGGCGCAAATATCTGGTCAGACAACGCGCCACTTTATCAGCTCTAAGCTACAGTTATAACCAATTCGGCTTAACCCGTTAAATTAATAACTGTGATTTTGTTTAAAGGTCTCTAGAGATGACTTTAAACGACCTGCGATATCATCATTGTAGTTCGCAGTGTCATCAATCTCACGCATCAATTCACTTTGCTCATCATGCATATAACGTAGGTACGCTTCTTCGAAAGAACCAATCTTTTCGACAGGTACGTCAGCTAAGAAGCCTTCGTTTGAAGCATAGATAACGGCTGCTTGCTCAGAGATTGACATCGGCTGATACTGCTTCTGCTTCATCAATTCAGTCACACGCTCACCATGATCAAGCTGTTCGCGAGTTGCGTCATCAAGATCTGATGCGAACTGAGCAAATGCTGCTAGTTCACGATATTGAGCTAGAGCGGTACGAATACCACCAGATAGCTTTTTGATGATCTTAGTCTGAGCGGCACCACCAACACGAGATACCGAGATACCAGCGTTTACTGCTGGACGGATACCTGAGGCGAATAAACTAGACTCTAGGAAGATCTGACCATCAGTGATCGAAATCACGTTGGTTGGTACGAATGCAGATACATCACCAGCTTGTGTTTCAATGATTGGTAGAGCGGTTAAAGAACCAGTTTTACCTTTCACTTCACCGTTAGTGAACTTTTCTACATAATCAGCATTTACACGTGATGCACGCTCAAGTAGGCGTGAGTGTAAATAGAATACGTCACCAGGATAAGCTTCACGACCTGGCGGACGACGTAATAGTAGTGAAATCTGACGATAAGCGACTGCTTGCTTTGATAAGTCATCAAATACAATCAGTGCATCTTCGCCGCGGTCACGGAAGTATTCGCCCATCGTACAACCTGAGTACGGTGCGATATACTGAAGTGCTGCAGGCTCTGATGCTGAAGCAACCACAACAGTGGTATATTCTAGTGCACCAGTTTGCTCAAGCTTACGTACGACGTTAGCGATAGTCGAACGTTTCTGTCCGATAGCCACGTATACACATTTAATGCCTGACGCTTTCTGTGCGATGATCGCATCGATAGCCATCGCTGTTTTACCAGTCTGACGGTCACCAATGATAAGCTCACGCTGACCACGACCGATTGGAATCATGGTATCAACGGCTTTATAACCAGTCATTACTGGTTGATCTACTGATTGACGGTCGATAACGCCTGGAGCGATCTTTTCGACTTTATCAGTCATCTTGGCATCGATAGGACCTTTGCCATCAATAGGATTACCCAAAGCATCAACAACACGGCCTAACAGCTCAGGACCTACTGGTACTTCAAGAATACGACCAGTACAATAGGCTTTTTGACCTTCTTGCAGCTTTAGGTAATCGCCAAGTACTACCGCGCCAACAGAATCACGCTCTAAGTTTAGAGCCATTCCGTAGATTTCGCCTTCAAACTCAATCATTTCGCCGTACATGGCATCTTCAAGACCATGAATCTGCACGATACCGTCAGATACTTTGACAATCGTGCCTTCATTCTTTGCAGTTGCACCCGCATCAAGGTCTTGAATACGCTGCTTAATCAGGTTACTGATTTCCGCTGGATTCAATTGTTGCATTGCCTTGTTTCCTTTAATTTATGATAACCCGCCCACTGACTTAAATGCTCTTACGCTCACGCAGATTTTATTTGGCTGCGCTACTGAGTGGCATTAGGCAGTTAGCTGTGTTTTTAACTGTTGTAACTTGCCGCGCATCGAATCATCAATGATTTTGTCACCGACTTTGATCGTAGCGCCTGCCAATAGACTTGGATCGACCGACTCGTGAATCACCACACTCGCATTTAACGAGTCCGCAAGACGCTTTTGAATCGTTTCACGCTGGGCGTCGGTCAATGGATAGGCAGAGGTCACATATGCGTCAAGCTGCTTTAAGCTTATTGCCTTGTGACGGCGATAATGCTCATAAACTTCAGGAAGCAGCGCCAGACGCTCTTGTTCTGATAACTGTTTAACGAAGTTACTAAGTGCTACTGATACTTTTGGATAGCTTACGTTACTGTCAAGGCTAGTCCCTTGAGCTTCGCTTAATAACTGCTTAAAAGCAGAATCATTAGCGCTAGCTACTTGCGTATCATAAAGATCGACCAAAGCAGCTGACTTATGCTCAGCAGAAACAGCTGGATTGTCTAGCCAAGTACTGAACGACTTGTCATTGACAACAGTGCTAGCAACAAGTAAGAAGTTTTCCCACTCGTTGACTGCGCCGTTTTCGTTGGCATAGTCAAACGCGGCTTTAGCGTACGGTCGTGCTAAGGTTGATAAGTCAGCCATTATATCCTCACAATTACAGCTTCGCCGCCAGTTGGTCTAACATACTGGCATGTTTTTGCACATCGACTTTGTCTTGCAAAATCTTCTCTGCACCAAGTACAGCCAGTTCAGCAACTTGGGCACGCAATGATTCACGCGCTTGATTGATTTCTTGATCGATAGATGCTTGCGCTTGTTGACGAATGCGCTCGCCTTCCGCTTGGGCTTGCGATTTTGCATCTTCGACGAGCTGATTGGCACTCTTGTTCGCTTGCTCGATTAGAGCGGCAGCCTTGGTCTTTGCAAGATCAAGTTCCTGCTGGACATTTTGCTCCGCGGTCGCCAAATCTGCTTTTGCTTTTTCTGCGGCATTCAGACCTTCAGCAATTTTACGCTGACGCTCATTGATGGCACCGATAAGTGGTGGCCACACGAATTTCATGCAAAAAATCACAAATATTGCAAAAGCAATGGCTTGACCGACGAGGGTAAAATTGATATTCACGTGATCACCTCTTTGTTAATGAAAAATCAGTTTCATTGATCATGTTTGGCAGTCGAATTCTGACTATATTTGATAGAAAATCTCCGAATACCAAACATTTACAACTGAGCTTTCGGATTAACCTGCTAGAGGGTTAGCGAACAACAATAGCATAGCAATACCAACACCGATCATCGGAATAGCATCAAGAAGACCTGCTACGATGAACATACGAGTTTGCAATTGTGAGCCAAGCTCTGGTTGACGCGCAACGCCTTCTAAGAATTTTCCACCTAGAATAGCAAAACCAATACCTGTGCCAAGTGCGCCAAGACCGATAAGTAGTGCTACTGCGATAACTGTGTAACCACCTAATACTGGATCCATTGATGTATCCTCATTTACCTATTGAATGTCTAATTAATGTTCAGTTGATGATGCAAGCGACATATAAACTATCGTCAGCATCATGAATACGAACGCTTGAAGTGTAATAACTAAGATGTGGAAGATAGCCCACGGTACCGATAACGCCCATTGAATCCAAAACGGCATTAGAGCAATCAGTATGAAAATCAATTCCCCAGCATACATGTTACCGAACAGACGCAAACCAAGTGATACAGGTTTGGCTATCAAAGTAACTGCTTCTAGGATGAAGTTGATGGGGATCAAAATCGCTTGTACGATTGGGTTTTTGGCGCTAAATGGATGCAATGTCAACTCACCGATAAAGCCGCCCAACCCTTTTTCTTTAATGCTATAAAAGATAATCAGTGCAAAGACAGAGAACGACATGCCAAGCGTGATGTTAGGATCAGTCGTTGGAACAATCTTAAAGAAAACATGATGTGGATCATGGCCCATAGCGGCACCGATTTGCCCAGCAATACCTGGAATGAAATCAACAGGTATCAAATCCATCAAGTTCATCAAAAAGATCCAGACAAAAATGGTCAACGCCAATGGCGCAATCAGTTTTGATGTACCACTGTATGAATCACGAACGTTGTTATCAACAAACTCAACGATCATCTCAACTGCTGCCTGAGTTTTTCCTGGCACGCCTGAAGTGACTTTTTTGGCAACCATCCAAAAGACGGCGCAAAATAAGATACCTAGACCAATCGACCATAGCATAGAATCAAGATGGATAGCGTTAAAGCCCATTGCCCCTGCTTCTTCAGCAGTATGAGCAACTTTCCAACCTTCGCCCGGCAGATAGCCATACGTCCAATTCGTTAAGTGGTGAGAGATATATTCTGATGATGTTTGCTCGGATGCCATAATGTAAGCTTCTTATTAATCAACGATTTAATCAACTACCAAAAATATGGTTGTCATCTGATGAGGTATAGTATTTATATCTATCTTGCTATTAAGCAAATAAATAAACCGTACTAAATCACTCATGTAACCAACAACATCCAACCCATAGTTCTATTACTAATATGCAGTATTTGATAGCGTGAGATAAATTTTAGCTATCAAAAAAGGGCTTATGATAACTCAGTAATAGCCCTTGCATTTTTATACGCAAAATTATTATATATGTGCTTGCCCACTGACCGTTTTTTACGATCGGCGCTTAATGTAGCGCTTATAAGCAAAATATTTAGCCGCCTATATTAATGCAGCGTTGTATTCGTGTAAAGTCAATTGTGATTTTTTTATCCACTGTATGAATAAGTTAGCCACTAGTTTTACTTGCTAATATAGCTACTAACCATAATCAGATAACCGTACTCTAATTATCAGCAATACAGATAGTTGAATAACCCCTACCCTCTCACTGCATACTACGTCTAACATTGAGACTCATAGTGCGGTCTTTATAATCACTGGTGCTATCCTAAGACAACGTTGTGCTTCGACTTTTCGAACTAGTCATAGAGAAGCTGGACGGCAGGGTGACTTGCCAGTACTATTAATAAACCATCTGTTTAGCGATCATTTATTAGCGCTAGCGTATATGCCACAACATCCAACTGTGACTAATTTGCATTACCATAAAACCGATAAACAGCGCTGGCGCAGATAGGGGTTGTACGGTAATAAAAATTAGTGCAAAACCAAACACGGTCAATAACCATTTTGACATCTGACCCCGATATAGCTGGCTAACGATGTGTTGGCGCGCGCGATATCCGGTGTACCAAAAAATAAAAAACGCAAATACTGCTTGAGTGATAAAACTTAGTAGCGCACCAATTGCAGCGCTTTTTGCTATCGTAAGCTCACTATGTAGCCAAATAGTATCTACTAACCAAGCAATGATAATAAGGATAAATAGTATCCATGCTTGTCGTTTAATATAGATGCCAATCTTGTCTTTTTGCGTGCGTTTGGCAGGCTTGGTCATCGGTATTCCTATAGCCCTTACAGCATTGGGACAATATATCATACTTATGATAATTTTATCCGTGAATGACTTACTCTACAGGCATTACCTTTCGGCCAAAATAAAACGCTACTTATTATAGGTAGAGCGTAACTATTAAGCAAGTAAAATATGACTTTTATCAGTCACCTAACGCATTTTGCTAAGATCATTATATTATTTAGTCTGTAATAAATGCTTGAAGCGAAGCTATACAACCAACTCAAACAATCCTAGCAAATTGCTGTTTTTGGCTACATTACGAGATACATTGATATATCTGTTTGGCCATATTCTGCCAACCGCTAATATAATCATCGCTACTACTCATATCTTCTGGCTGTACCGTACTCTTCACTGGTTGTAGCTTCGCAAGTAAGCCTTTTGCTGGCTCACTTGGACTGACCAAACACATTTGCTTGGCTGGGCGTTGCTCATTCAACCAACGGAGTTGGCTTGCTTTGGGTGATAGATGATGATCCACGCTAAGGCTACCGACGAGCATTAAGTGTAAGCTGTCTTCGATATATTGATAAGCATCATGATAAGCCCAATAAGGTCGTATTTTTGAGGCACTCTGAATAGAGGTTTGCTCTAATGCAATAACTTCTTTATCTAGTTGCTGTGCAAATTTTTTCGCATTGGCTTGGTATAGGTCTTTATATTGTGGATTGGCATGGCTATGAATCACAGCCAATGCACGGGTAATGGCTTTGGCATTTTCAGGGTCTAACCAAATATGTGGATCTAACGTGCCCGCGATAGCGTCGCCCTTTACATCACGTAATGGATGTCGATTGAATGCATCGAACTCAAATAAAGCAATGGCATTTGGGGCTGTTTTCAGGCTCGCTGCTAGATTGTTTTCTAGCGGCTCACCGAACCATACGACGAACTTGCTGTCTTTGATTGCCTTGATATCACCAGGGCTAATACTACCATGATGTCCTACCTCCCCCGCTTGCAATAGTCGATTGGCTGATGGCGCGCCTTCTGTTACTGCTTCACTTAACAAGAATAGCGGATAATTACTAACACTGACCGTTGCAGCTTGTGCATTCAGTGTGAAAGACCCTAGAATTATCAGTCCTGTCATTAGCAAGCGCTGTAATGTGATAAGCGAACGTACGGAGTAAGTAAAAACAGCGTTCATAGTAAGCTCTTTTATTGTTAGATAGCATTGTTGGATAACGAACGTATAAGTAATAGTGTCTTGCCCCACTCCTGTAAAAAGGGTAGATATACAAGACTACTATAAGACAATTAACTCATTTCTTATTTTAGTATGTTATACTATAACAATAAAAAACGCTATCATAAAAAATGTCATGCGATTACCATGCTATTTTTAGGAGCTTGTACCATGTCTATTACTTCATCGATTTGCGAACATTTGCATGATGTGCAAGATCTGACTCCGCATGATGTTCATGAACGCTTAGCAGCAGCTAAAGAACATTGTCGTCTAAATGGCGCGCGATTTACTCCTTTGCGTCAGCAGATATACCAATTGGTCTTAGAGGCAGATCAGCCCGTTGGCGCTTATGACCTAATCACTCAGTTGCAGCAAATGCGGTTGTCTATACCTAATGATAGTAATATTCAAAAAGTAGCGAGTTCACCAACAGTGTCGGTAGAAACTAAGATAACCAAAAAACGCACGCCGAAAAATGTCGCGCCGCCAACGGTTTATCGCAGTTTAGAATTTTTGCTAAGTGAAGGGTTGATTCATCAATTAACCTCTATTAATGCTTATGTTCCTTGCTGTCATCCTCGCGCCCAGCATACAGCCGCATTTTTGATCTGCGATCAGTGTCAACGGGTGCAAGAATGCAGCAGCCTGCCCGTTCAGGAAATGATGAGCTTTGCCGAGCAAGATGTAGGGTTTGTGGTTGAGCGTAGTGTCATTGAGCTTAGCGGTCGTTGCCAAGCTTGTCAGTAAGGCTACTGTGGTTCGTGTAAACGTTTTAAGCATGATTCGTCGATTGTCTATTTACCTATGCGTTGTCATATTATGAATATCTCTACCCTACCTTCTAATCAGTTAAATACTACTGTTGCGAATAGCAGTACTGTGAGTAATGCTGACAAATTATTGAGCTTAAACAATATCAGTTACCATATTGGGCCTCAACGTCTGCTCTCTCACATCGATATTGACATTGCTGTTAATGAGACGGTCAGTCTTATCGGTCCCAATGGCGCTGGTAAATCAACACTAGTCAAACTCATCTTAGGTTTGATTGAGTCAACTGATGGCTCTATGACAGCACATAAGCCGCTACAGCTTGGTTATGTACCGCAGCGATTTGCTGTGCCACCGATATTACCACTGCGTGTCTGCGACTTGTTGGGGCAAGCAGATAAAAAACGTTTAACCTCTGAGCAGCGACAGTTTATCTTTGATAACTTATCATTAACGCATTTACTGTCACGGCAGATGTTGCATTTATCAGGTGGTGAGACGCAGCGCGTGTTGCTAGCTAGAGCGCTACTAGACAAACCTAACTTGCTTATTTTAGATGAGCCGATGCAGGGTCTCGATCCCGATACTGAAGTTTGGCTATATCAGTTTATTGATGAGCTGCCTGATTTCTTACGTTGCGCCATGCTAGTGGTGTCTCATGATTTGCACTGGGTCATGAAAGGCAGCCGCCGCGTCATTTGTTTGAATAAGCATATTTGCTGTGAAGGACAACCAAGCGAGCTAGCTATTAGTACTGAATTTCAAAAGCTATTTGGTCATCATTATGAGCAGCCATACGTGCATCAGCCCCATGCCTGTGAACACCATGCGCCAAGCGAGTTATAGCGTTAGTAATCAAGGCTCAAAATCGCCAAAATCCAGCTTATTAAAGCCAAAAATATTGAACATATAAATAATACGGCTCTACTCTTTTATAAAAAATTTTACGGACATTCATTATGACTGCTTGGTTAGCCATCATTGCGCCTGCTTGGATCGCTGGCAGTATATTAGCGTTATTATCAGCGCCGTTAGGTTGCTTGGTATTGTGGCGGCGCATGGCGTTTTTCGCCGATGCCTTAGCTCATGGCACGTTGCTAGGTGTGGCTTTGGCTGTGTGGTGGCAATTACCAATGGGTATCGGCATTGCATTAGTCAGTGTCATGGTCGTACTGGGACTGGTCTTGATTGATGATGAGCGTCTGCCAGTGGATGCTGTATTGGCAGTCGTGTCAGTGTCGCTCTTGTGCCTAGGCTTACTGGCTTTGACTCAATTGACTGACCAACAGGCCAATGTGCTCGGGTTTTTATTCGGCAATTTGCTAGATCTTGATTGGGCAGATTTGCCTTTGCTTGCTGGTAGCGTATTAGCTGGCTTGGGACTGCTTATTTATATTTGGCCCGCGCAAATCAAGCTGGCAACACATGAAGCATTGGCACGTATTCAAGGTATCAACCCAACACGGCAACGGCTGTTTTTTATGGGTGTGCTGGCAGGGTTTTGTGCGATTGCACTACAAGCGGTTGGAAGTTTATTAATCAGCGGATTATTAGTGCTACCTGCACTGACCGCACGTCTATGGTCGGCATCGCCAAAACAAATGGTGATTATAGCGTTGATAATCGCTCAACTGGGTGTGACACTTGGTGTGTGGGGCAGTATTTGGCTAGATATTCAGACAGGTCTTTCTATCGTCTTGATATTAGCTGCTTTATTTTTTACTGCACTCATTTTTTCGAAGTTAATAAAGATGAAACTTTAGTTAGCGTCGCTGTAAATACGTTATAATAAATAAAACGTGACTGTTTTTCGCTATCTTTTTGTTGGACTTTATTTTATTAATATAATGAATACTTTAGTTCGATAATACTATAAGGTGGCTCTAGACTTTAAATTTGCTATTGCTAGTTGATAGTATAAATATCGTTGATTAGAGTCAAAGTAAGTTCAAGGCAAACGCCGTGCTCTTTTATAGTATATTGATGATAATTATAAATACCCAGTGAAAAATAGTAGCTCATTTATCCATACTCGCGCTAACAATACTTATTGTTGTGATTCGATAAGGGACTGAACCAATGCCAAATTATCCTGTCAATAAGTTAAGCACCTCTGACCAAACGATAAATATCTTACAGATTACTGATTTGCATTTATCGACGCCTGTCTTTGTTGATGAGAGTAATAACTATAGTGACGACATGGCTTGTCAGCGTAGTTTTGAAGCCGTGCTCCAGCAGGCACTTAGTGAAGATATTCGCTGTGATTTGATTATTGTGACTGGTGACTTGGTCAATCGAGTAAAGTCTTCAATTTACGATCATATCTTTACTGTATTACAAGCGACTCAGATTCCTTTTGCTTGTATTGCTGGTAATCATGATGTGACGGACGAGAATGGTAAAGACTTGCCATTTTTTCAGCGAGAGCTTGTCGCTCAGCCTGCTGACTCACGTTTGTTAAGTCGTCATGTCATTGAGACTGACTTCTGGCAGCTGTTGTTATTAGACTCATCCATTTCTGGTAAGGTCGCAGGCGAGATTACGCCTACTGATATTAATTGGTTATGTGAGAGACTCAGTACCTGTAATAAGCCTGCATTAATCGCCCTACACCATCATATTGTTCCAGTTGACTCTGACTGGATTGATACCCATATGGCAGAAAACACTGAGAGCTTTTGGGAGCATATGGCACCATTTGAACAGCTACAAGTGGTGATCAGTGGGCATACTCACCAAGAGCAAGTTCGACTGCGCCAAGGCGTCACGGTGTATAGCACGCCATCTACCTGCTATCAGTTCAAACCCTATGAAGATGATTTTTCTTATGATGAGCATGCATTACCAGGATATCGCTGGTTGCAATTAGCCAACAATGGAACAGTTGCAAGCTGGGTTGAAAGACTGGATACTTGATGCCCAGAATTATTGGTACTGGTATAAGTCTTAGCCCTTTATACTTATAGCTTTCACCAATATTTTTTGATAAAAAACACAGTAATAAACAAATAAAATATGCATTCAGTATAAAAAATCACTTCATTATTATTACAAACAATGATACAACTTATGAAATAAAGCAAGGGTGGCCCAATATCTGATATGAAGCCACTGCAAGATAGCTAGGATGGCCCATTAACCACAAGCTCAGTTTTCACAATCAATGACCTACGGCATGCTTTAGACAGTATTATTCAAACCGAAGTTTATATAACAACCTATCTAACAATCGGTATATAACTGTCAAGATATAAAGTCTACGATATTATTTGATCAGCTGTGTTACTTGTATTACCAAGTGGTGAAACGTTTGATAAAAGGACAAATTGTAGCGTTTGTAGCATTAATAACGTCTTGTCTTTTGATACGTCGTTTTATTGAATTAATTTGAAAAAGTAGGATACCCATATGAGCACCCTGACCACGAATCCGAGTGAAGTTAAATTTACTCCTTATGTGCCGGCCAAAGACGAAGAGTATATGTCTGATGCGCAGTTGGAGCACTTTAAGGCTATTTTATTGGATTGGAAAAACCAACTGATTGGCGAAGCGGATCGTACTAAAAACTACATCCAAGATGAGTCAAGCGCCATGCCAGACATCAATGACCGTGCCACTCAAGAAGAAGAGTTTGCATTGGCATTACGTACTCGCGACCGTGAGCGCAAACTTATCCGCAAAATCGACAAATCTATGTTAGAAATCGAAAATGATGACTATGGATTTTGTGAGACTTGTGGTGTAGAGATTGGATTACGTCGCCTTGAAGCACGTCCAACCGCAACTCAATGTATCGACTGCAAAACCTTATCTGAAATCAAAGAACGTCAAAACCAAGGCGCTTAGATCAGATATTACAGATATGAATGTAAACAGAAGCGACCTTATAATAGGTCGCTTTTTGTATTTTAGACTGTCACTATTTTGTTGCGTTACTGACTTTGCTCTGATAAATACAATCGCCTGAATAATGACAGTACTAACAAAACAATCTCACTTAATGAATATCTTTTGTTACTCATATTTATTATTCTATCTTTATTACCTCTTATAGACAGCCATTTATTTTGAAAACAATGCTTACCGCCATGCCGACTCAAACGCTACCATCACAGCCTATTGGCCGCTTTGCGCCTTCACCAACGGGTGAGTTACATCTTGGCTCTCTAACCACCGCGCTTGCCAGCTTTTGCCATATCAAATCAATCGGTGGTAAGTGGCTTTTACGTATGGAAGATACCGATACTGAACGCTGTGATAGACAGTTCACTGAGCAAATTTTGATGGATCTTGAGGCACTTGGATTGCATTGGGATGGTGATGTTATTTATCAGTCTGAGCGCATTGATATCTATAATGATTATCTATCATCATACCTGCGACCATTGACCTATGGCTGCCAATGTTCCCGTAAGGACTTAGAACAGTACTGGGTACAAGAAGAGATAAGTAGAAACCATAGTCGTGCTAGCTTAGCTGCGCTGACCGACCAGACATCGTTAGACGAACAAGTTTCATCAATTGACCAAGTACAGCCAAATCGGCAGCGCTATCCGCGTCGCTGTGTGGCAACTAACCTTGATAGACAGCAGCATAAGCTACGTATTCAACTACCAGACTATCGGATTGGGTTCAATGATGGTATTCAAGGACTACAATGGGATAATCCGCAGCAGACATTAGGCGATATGGTCGCTCGTCGCCAAGATGGTATGATCAATTACATACTGGCAGCCAGTCTCGATGATGGTCTACAGCAGGTTACTCATATCATGCGTGGCCTTGATATTCTACCTATGACGACTGCACAGATCGGCATTATGCAAGCCGCGCGCCTACCTATTATTGACCAATGGTATCATCTGCCATTGATTAATAATGCTGACGGTCAAAAGCTTTCTAAGCAAAATCTTGCTCAACCCATCGATACATCAGACCCGAGTCAACTTATTGCTGAAGCTCTATCGCTACTGCAGCAACCAAAGGTCGATATCGATACCCCAGAAAATATGCTTAAACAAACTATTGCTCAATGGGATAACACCCCACTACAAGGCAAGCAACAGTTAAACCTTACCTATTAATAAGAGTTCAAAAGCTATAAATAGACAATAAAAAACGCCACCATTTGTGACGCTTTGATGCCAATCGTACTGGGCATGATTTACCGAAATCTTAAAGTTACATGACACTCAGCCAATTATAGGCAAAGCCTATTAGTAATAACGGCATTGGCTTTTCTCGATTTCAGGGCTTTCTTTATATATTTTCAATAATAGCGCGACCATAACCAAGCTAATCAACATAGACGATCCACCATAACTAAAGAACGGCATAGTGAGACCTTTGGTTGGAATAGCACCCATATTCATCGCAGCGTTAATAATCGTCTGGGCAATAAATACTACACCGATTCCGAAAGCAGTATAGCTCATGCGCATTTGACGACGTTTCAGCGCGTTGTAACTGATCCTCATCGCACTACCGATGATCAGCGCTTCAAGTATCAGTACCATGCTGACACCGACGAACCCTAACTCTTCACCCGTAATGGCTAATAAAAAGTCCGTATGCGCCTCAGGCAAATGCGACAGTTTCTGTACACTTTCGCCATAGCCGACACCCGTGAACTGGCCACGGCCAAAGGCGATCAAACTACGTGCGAGCTGATAATCAGTATCCTGCACATCGTCAAATGGATCCATAAACGACATCACACGCACCAGTCGGTATTCTGCCGTAGTCACCATCAAGACAGCCCCGCCAACAGCAGCAGCACCCAAGGCTAAGAAATGCTTGTAAGGTGCCCCAGCGATATAAAAAATCGCGAACAGCGTACCAATAATAACGACAAAAGAACCAAAATCTGGCTGCGATAATAGCAATATCGTTATCAGCGCCACTACCAACATAATTCGCAAAAAACCATCTAAGCCATTACGAACTTCGAAAGATCGCCGCACCACAAAGTCGGATACAAACACAATCATGACCAGTTTGGCTAGCTCAGCTACCTGAAAGTTAAAGCCACCCAATGTGAGCCAGCGTTTGGAACCATTAATTGGCGTGCTGAACAATGTGGCAATAAGTAATAGCCCTGTGATACCCAGCAAAGCAAACTGAGTTTCGGTCTTATACAGTGTGCGTAAAGACACACCATAATAAGGAATAACCGCAACGATTAAACCAATCGTCATATACAACAACTGGTTTTTGAAAAAATACAGCTCGGTCATACCACGGCTAAGCGCAAAAGGGATAGAAGCAGAAGCCACCATCAGCAGACTAAGCACCATCATACAGCCGACGCTTGATAATAAAATTGCGCGCGCTGACGGCATAGACAGAACACCGTCTGAGCCAGAGGTTTGCTTGGTTTGGGGCGAGGAACGAAAAAAAGAAGAGAGCGCCATAATTTTATATACACTAACAAACGAAAAAACACGGCGTCTATGAAACGCCACCGTTTAAAAAATCATAAAATAAATCGTACTAAATAGATGGTGATAGGAAACCTGTAACCCTCGGCAAACGCCTTAGCTAGCACCTATTTCAGCAATCAAGATTATATGCTTGACAGTAGCAGCAATCTATAAGCAAAACAATCATTTATCCAGAAAATACTGGCTGTTGCTAGAGAATAGACATCTGCTATGCCAATCTATATAGCTGCTTAATGTATCCGACTACCTATTAAGCTTCTGATTGGGCGGTGTCTAATTGATTAACCAGTTGGCTAAAGTGCTCACCGCGAGCCGCATAACCACTATATTGGTCAAAGCTAGCACAGGCAGGTGACAACAATACAGCCTGTACTTGCGATAAACTACTGGTAGTGACTTGTTGGATAGTCGCAAAGGCATTCTCTAGTGTCTGACACTGATGTAGTGCGACATCATCACTCAATTTCGCAGCTCTTAGGTGTTGTTCAATCTGCTGACCATCCTCACCAATGAACAAGACTTGGCTCACGTATTGATTGATAAAAGGCGTTAATTCACCGAACTGTTGCCCTTTGCCTTGCCCGCCTAAGATCAATAGTAGCTTACCGTCTTTTGGCACATAGACTGCGCCCAAGCCTTCGATAGCGGCCATGGTCGAACCAATATTTGTGCCTTTAGAATCGTTGAAATAATCAATGCCAGCAGCATTTGCCACATATTGGCAGCGGTGCTCAAGACCTGTGAACCGCTGTAAAGTGGTTAGCATGCTCTCTAGCGGTAATCCTGCAAGCTCGCCAAGTGCCAGAGCCGCTTGCGCATTCAGTAGATTATGACGACCTTTAATCAACAGTTTGTCTGCCGACAGTAATCGTTCTGTACCACGAGCAAGATAAGTTTGGCCTTCTGTGTCGGTAATAAGACCATACTGACCTTTATCAGGGGCATGAATACCCGTACTGATTCTCGGTAGGTTGTCTGCGACCAATGGACGAGTAAGCGCATCTTCGCGGTTAATCATCACCGATTTAGCACCTTGGAAGATACGGTGTTTGGCTTGATGGTAACCAAGCATATCTCCATGACGATCTAAATGATCAGGCGACATATTGAGCACAGTCGCTACTTTTGCGCCCAAGTTAGTGACGGTTTCTAATTGGAAACTAGACAGCTCAAGTACCGCAAGTTCCATATTAGGATTATCTAGCAATGTTAAAGCGGGTACACCGATATTGCCGCCGACACCCACATTAACGCCAGCATCCGCTGCCATTTGACCAACTAACGTAGTGACTGTACTTTTGGCGTTAGAACCTGTAATCGCTACGATTGGTACGGTACACGCTTCACAGAACAGTTGAATATCACTAACTACAGGAATATTGGCTTGGCGAGCAGCGGCCACAGCGTCAGTCTCAAGAGAAATACCTGGGCTAATAATAATACGTGCCGCTTGCTGCAATAAATCGGCATCTATCCCACCAAACTGACGAATCTCAATCTCGGCTGGCAACTGCTCGGCCAATTTAGGGGTAACTTGAGCATCAGTGACTGCGACTTGATAGCCTTGCTTGGCCAGATAATGCGCGACTGACAATCCAGACTGCCCCAAACCGACCACGACTTGTAGACCACTACCCTTATGAAGTAAGGCTTCTGTTGCTGTATTAGTGGTCATATCTATTCCTTCTATATAAACGAGAAAAGTTGTATCAAATAAATCTGCTGTATAGCGACTCTAATCGGCGCTGCTAAGACATGCAGCATCTTAACGCCATCGTTCAGATTTCGGTACTGATTTTTTATGAGTTTATGCTATTATTCGCCTGTTTTTATATTAAGTGGCTAATGCTATAATAGTCAGCTTGATTAATATTTATCAGTATTTTGCTGAGCACATTGCTCAAGCATTTTAGTTTAGCATGTTGTCACATTTATCGCGCTATTGTCACGCCTCTTCATCAACGATTCTCGTTGTAATAAGGGTGTATCAGACAATTTTGATAGTTTGACGAGTGATATATCACCTTCTACTGCAGCAAGTGATTGCTGACTCTATATATTATTGTAGGTACATCTATCTAGTTGCCTATTTTAAGCAATCTTTTAAAAAATATTTTTAGGTAATTTACTGCCCTTATCATCGTATTGATTATTGATGAGCGTATTTTCGATACCAAAAAAATCAGTAGATACTTTGGTTATTAGTTAGAGACCTTGGTTATTAGTTAGATACCGCGGTTATTAGTTTCTCACAATTCAACACAGCAACATGACCTAGTGCATGTTGAAGTAAAAGAAAAATGAATAGCTATTATTAGCGACGCGATCATTTTATAAATGAGTAATGATTACTTTTTTTGCCTCTAACCCTATGTAGTTTACTTATGACATCTTTTATTGATAACTTGCGTGACGAGTGGTTTTCCAATGTTCGCGGTGACGTTTTATCGGGTTTGGTTGTAGCCCTAGCCCTTATTCCAGAAGCCATTGCCTTTTCCATTATCGCTGGTGTTGATCCAAAGGTTGGCTTATATGCCTCATTTTGTATCGCGGTAGTGATCAGTTTTGTCGGTGGTCGTCCAGGTATGATTTCGGCGGCGACTGGCGCTATGGCACTGGTCATGGTCGATTTGGTTGCTGACCACGGTTTGCAATATTTGCTTGCCGCAACTTTGCTTTGTGGTGCCATTCAGGTCGTGATGGGCATTCTAAAGCTTGGTAATCTGATGCGCTTTGTTTCTCGCTCAGTGGTTATCGGTTTCGTCAATGCTTTAGCAATACTGATTTTTGCTGCGCAATTACCAGAACTGAACCCCATGACTGAGCGTGTTGGCATGACTGTTTATATCATGACGGCAGCTGGTTTGGCGATTATTTATCTGTTTCCACTTATTCCTAAAATCGGTCGCATCGTTCCTTCACCGCTTATTTGTATTGTTGGTTTGACCGCTGTTGCAATGTATATGAATCTCGATATTCGCAACGTTGGTAGCATGGGTGATTTGCCAGATTCATTGCCAGTATTCTTGTTACCTGACATTCCGTTAAACCTAAATACCTTGCTGATTATTGCACCCTATTCTATCGCACTTGCCATTGTTGGTCTTTTAGAGTCTATGATGACAGCAACGATCGTCGATGAATTGACCGATACACCAAGTGATAAAAACAAAGAGTGTCGTGGTCAAGGTATGGCTAACGTCGTATCAGGTTTCTTTGGTGGTATGGCAGGCTGTGCAATGATTGGTCAGTCAATGATCAACGTCAAATCAGGTGGTCGTACGCGTCTATCTACTTTGATAGCCGGTGTAGTCCTTCTGATTATGGTCGTGTTTTTGAGCGAGTGGGTCAGTCAAATTCCAATGGCAGCCCTAGTTGCAGTCATGATTATGGTATCGATTGGTACGTTTAATTGGCAATCTATTCGCGAGTTTAAAACGCATCCAATGTCGTTCAATATTGTCATGTTAGCGACTGTATTGACTACTGTCTTTACTCACAACTTAGCTTACGGTGTCGGCGTAGGTGTCTTGCTATCTGCCTTGGCATTTGCCAATAAAATTGGTCAGTTCCTAACCATCTTTAGTGAATATGATGACAGCAGCAATACCCGCTACTATTATGTTCAAGGGCAGGTATTCTTTGCCTCGACCACTCAGTTCTTGCATAGTTTCGATACCAAAGAGGCTGTAGACAGTATTCAGATTGATGTAAGCCAAGCACATTTCTGGGATGTCAGCGCTGTTGATACCTTGGACAAACTAATGATGCGCTTGCAACGTGAAGGCATTGATGTCAAAGTGGTAGGACTAAACAATGCAAGTCGAACACTGATTGATCGCTTCTCTGTTCATGACCGCCGAGACATTGGCTTGTTAGACTAAGCGAATCTACTAAGCGAATCTACGCGGTTGCCATGTGGCTATATTCTTAGTCTATGGCTAATGTATCGGATATTAATAGACAGTTATATTGGTAAAAGGGTTGGATGTATTTTTCATACGCCAACCCTAAACTGAGATAGCCGATTTTTATTATTAAAATGATGTGGTCGTTTTATGAGTAATTTAAAACCAGATAGTGTGATTGCTTGCTTGGACTGTCCTGATCATGTTCAAGCGGTACTAGAGGCCAGTATGTGGGCGTCTATTCGCCTGCGCGCGCCTGTTGGCTTATTGCACTCGATGCCAAGCTTGCAGCAAAAAGCCGCTATTAATTATTCTGGTTGCCTCAATATTGATGATGAAAACGCTTTGCTCGAACAGTTCACATCCAAAGAGCATTTGAGCAATTGTGAGCTAAAAGCGCAGGGCCGACTGCTATTATCTCAAGCTACCTCGTATTGTGAGCAGCAGCGCCATAAGCTAAAGACATATACATTGCATCGTCATGAGAACCTCAATCAGAGCATTGATTACGTCGATGACAAAGCACAAATGATCGTTATAGGTCATCATGTCACCTGCAAATCAACACTGAGCCAACTCATTCGAGTCAGTCACTGCCCCATTTTGGTGACACATGCACCATTTTTGCCCCCTACTACCGCTTTATTTGCGTTTGATAACAGTCCAACGTGCCATAAATTACTAAATTGGCTGTGTAAAACGCCACTGGTGCGTGCACTAACGGTTCATATTGTGATGGTTGGCAAGGAAACTTCTGATAACTGTGATGCATTGCGTGAAGCCTATGCCAAGCTCAAACAGGCAGGTATCAAATCCAAAAAGACATTGCTTGACTGCCGTGATGTCGCGGCAGCTTTGAACTACTATCAAAACCAGCATGATATCGGTTTACTTATGACAGGGGCTTTTGGCCAATCTCGTCTACGCGAATTACTACAAGGTAGCGACACAAAAAAGCTATTGGTCAGCACAAAAACTCCTTATCTACTATTTCCTAAAGCATAACGACATATATATCAACACGCCCAAACCCTTTATCTATCTAAGCCCAGGGGTCTGACTACTATGTTAGGCTCTGTCGCTTACATCTACTTTCTTTCCGCCATTCATCTTTGATACGCTTGCATGAAAAGGCCAAGCTAACAACCAAACTCAAGTTAGCAAATCGTCACATGAAATAAAGGGATAGCCTCCCCAAGCACTCAAAAAGTTGGTTATAATAAAGTTTTCGTTAACCAAACGCTAAAGATTGATTCACCTTTATTATGCTTGTAGCGATGGCTCTAATCGTTGCATCGTAGCCCATACTCTATGTTACTACTGTTATTACTTTTTAATGAACAACGCCAATTCTACCTCCCCCCTTGAGTAGGTTGGCACAGTTCTTGAATAACTTACAGTAAGCAAGGCAGAGATATGATGATGCACCATAGTACTTCTATCAATCTGCGGCATCACACAAATAAGGAATTTTTTATGAAGCTAATCACTGCGATCTTAAAACCGTTTAAGCTCGACGACGTGCGTGAAGCGCTTTCCGACATCGGTGTTAAAGGTGTCACTGTCACTGAAGTCAAAGGTTTCGGTCGTCAAAAAGGTCATACAGAGCTCTATCGTGGCGCAGAATACGTGGTGGACTTTTTACCTAAAGTAAAAGTCGAAGTCGCTGTGATCGACGAGATGGTTGAGCCTGCTATCGAGGCAATCACTCGTATCGCTAGCACTGGTAAGATTGGTGATGGCAAGATTTTTGTCACTGCACTTGAGCAAGTTATCCGCATCCGTACGGGTGAAACGGGACCTGACGCTATCTAAATTTGAAGACCTACCTACGGGCATAAACTTATAGGTACAGACTCTTACAGCATTTTTATCTATCGGTAATGCCGATATCTATATTATAAATTCAAGGGGGAATTTAAATGGAAAGTCAAATCTTTGAGCTCCAATATGCGCTCGATACGTTTTACTTTTTGATATGTGGTGCATTGGTCATGTGGATGGCAGCAGGCTTCACTATGTTAGAGGCCGGACTGGTCCGATCAAAAAACACAGTCGAAATCTTAACCAAAAACATTGCCCTATTTGCAACGGCTAGTATCATGTATATGGTATGTGGCTATGCGATTATGTATGGTGGCGATCTATTCTTAAGCGGAATTGCAGGCGGTGATACGTTAGTAGAAGACGCCCTAGCAGCCTCTGCTGAAAACGGCTTCGGTGGCGACTCTGTCTACTCTGCCGCATCAGATTTTTTCTTCCAAGTAGTCTTTGTAGCGACCTGTATGTCAATCGTATCAGGTGCGGTTGCTGAGCGTATGAAACTGTGGTCATTCTTGTTGTTTGCTGTGGTCATGACTGGTGTTATCTACCCACTAGAAGGTAGCTGGACATGGGGCGGCAACGATGTCTTTGGCCTATTCAACCTAGGCGACATGGGCTTCTCTGACTTTGCAGGCTCTGGTATCGTACATATGGCAGGTGCAGCAGCAGCTCTAGCAGGTGTATTGCTCTTAGGCTCACGTAAAGGTAAATATGGTCCTAATGGCGAGATACGCGCTATTCCTGGTGCCAACCTACCATTGGCGGCACTCGGTACACTAATCTTATGGATGGGTTGGTTCGGTTTCAACGGTGGTTCAGTGCTCAAATTAGGCGACATCGCTAGTGCTAACTCTGTTGCAATAGTATTTTTGAACACTAATGCTGCTGCTGCTGGTGGTGCTGTCGGTGCCTTGATCTTAGCTCGCATCATCTTTGGTAAAGCGGATCTAACCATGCTTCTAAACGGTGTACTAGCAGGTCTAGTTGCCATTACTGCTGAGCCTTCAACTCCTTCTGCATTACAAGCCACTATTTTTGGTGTTATTGCCGGTATTATTGTAGTGCTATCTATTTTAGCCTTAGACAAAATCAAAATTGATGATCCAGTTGGTGCAATCTCAGTTCATGGTGTGGTCGGTCTATTTGGTCTGCTAATTGTACCTATTACTAACCCAGCATCTACCTTTATCGGTCAGATTGTGGGTGCTGCAACCATCTTTGCTTGGGTATTCATTGCCAGCCTAGTGGTTTGGTCTATCATCAAGCTAGTTATCGGTCTACGTATCTCTGAAGAAGACGAATACGAAGGTGCTGATATTGCAGAATGTGGTATGGAAGCTTACCCAGAATTTATAAGATAAGCTCCTTTCAAGTAAGCTAAAGATTGATGTTAAATGCGCTGATACTACCCACTGTAGTATCGGCGTTTATAATTTTAGTGTTTAAAGTTCTCCCCTGTTGAAGCCATAAGCTTAAATCTAAAACGTAAAAAATCCCGCGAGACCTTTCGGTAACGCGGGATTTTTATGTATTACGCTAAAACTAATTTTTTAGTTTATTTCTTTTTCCACTCTTGGCTACGAGAGAATGGTCCGATATAGCCTTTTAGCTTCAATGTGTTGCCGCTTAAGCTTGCAGTCATACGATAGTCTTTGCCTTTTTCAGGGTCAGTAATCGTACCACCACTATATTTACCACCACCGTCAGCTTTTAGACCTTTAATAATGGTCGTACCAACGTGCTTTTTGCCTTTAGCTGAGTTAGTAGCAATAAGAGTACCGGTCAACACACCATTTGACTCAGTGATTTTTACCGTACCTTTTGGCTTGCCTTCATCATATGTCTGCCAAGTAGTGTTGGCTAATGGGTCAGCGGCGAATGCCATGCTAGCAATACCAATACCAGCAACTGCTAAAGTGGTCTTTGTAAATAACTTCATAGATTGACTCCCTTCATACAATGATTACTCGAAACGTTATGTTTCTGTTGTCCTATGCTTATCCTTTGCTAGAATCTTTTGTTATGAGTCTTGGGGTATTTACCTAATTACTTGCGTCTTAATTAGATATTACCGCAATGACTCATAAGGTTTGTTCAAAGACCTGAGCGACATAAGCGATGTCTTGATTCATTATAAGCAATTTTTTAAGTTTGCCTAGTAATTTTTTTATACTTTATTATTTCTGGAAAAATAAAACTATATCAAAGACTTACAGGAAAGGGTTGTCGATATCTTTGCCCAACTGGTCATCAATTTCTTTTGACTTACTGTCATTATTACTATAAAGGCTATTGACCTGAAATGCGTCAATAATCTTACTAGTTAGCTCATGTAACTGCTGGGCTTGCTCATATCCTGACGCATCTAAAGTTAGATCGATATCACCATAAATAACAATCTTGTCTTCTTGATTTTCAATAACCAGCTCGCCTATCTGCATGCTTTGGTGGTTGTTTGCGAATGGCTCAATCATTTGATTATCCTTATTATCAGTAACATTTTATATTTTTCGAAATGTGTATATTTTAGGGGCTTACTTTCAGCTTAAGCCTGCAATTGTGCAATTAACCACTCTAAAATAGCCCAGACAAACAGCATCCACTCAGGCGCCTCAGAGGTATCTGAACTCTCACCCGCCTTCAATGGTAAATCAAACGCTTGAGATTTGGACTGACTATCTAGCATAGGTAATACATCGATGCCAATCTCAGTGGTCAGCTCATCGATACTGATCACATCGATGCGTTCTGACTCATCATTTGGGGCGTAATACACGCCTGCTTGATTGGTTGCTGGGATATATACCGCTTTGAAGAAGTGGCTAGGCACAAGGACACGGTTAGCGAGCTGCTTGGTTTTTTTATCAGTAAATGCCACACCCGTGATGGTATACACCTCACCGTATTGCTGCGTTAAATACCGAGTGGCAGATTCAATATTACGCCAAATGTAGCGATTGTTACGTGGTGACTGCGGAGCAATATTGGCTAAACTAAAGCTATCATACTGCTGGCTGCGATTGGCCATATTGGCATTGGGTGCCAAATGACCTCGATCATAGCCAGAGCCTGAATAATCGGATAATGAGGCTCGTGCTGACTTTGGCAGTTTACTCTCTTCGTGAAAGCTATCTTCACGATCGATCTGCTTAGCTTGTTGTAGACGTGTGCGATCGAGATGCTCTGCTGACCAAAGCGGTGTACGCGATACCCCTGAATACATAACCGCAAAGCCATCCATGCATAGCGCTTGTGTGTCTTTTTTTAGCTTGGTATTGGTAAATTCAGGATAAACACCCCCATAAAAAGACTGGCTACACTGGGTCAAATCATCAGCGTGTGCTTGGGTAATACCCGTCGCGACAAGCAATACTGCCATCAGTGCACTATTCTTACATCCGTACTTAAGCCTACTAAAACTTATCATTCAACTTTCAACCATTTATACTTGCCGTTACATACTTGCTATCCTAGCAGGCGCTTGCCAATAAAGAAAGATAGCGCGCAAGTCGTGACATTCTAAATGGTATCCGCTATACTTAGGCGTTCAAAAAACGGTGAAGTGGGTGAGTGGCTGAAACCGCACGCCTGGAAAGTGTGTATACGTTCATAGCGTATCGAGGGTTCGAATCCCTCCTTCACCGCCAATCTTATTCTACTTAAGCAAAGCCTCAGCTTTTCTATCTTGTTCTACCCTTCTCTTTATACTTTTTAGCAGTAAGACTTTCAGTCTATACTCATTCTCTACTGCTGTCTGAAATACTTCTGTTTAGCCTTAATTCCGTGTGTTGTATGAATCTAATAACTATATATCTAATCGAATAACACATTGATTGACCAAGCTAAAAAGCTTGTATCATGGACTGAGAGTGACTCATAAAATGAGTAGATACTCTATTACCATTCGTTTTATTATCAGCTTAATTTTATTCCTAGGCCCTTATACGAAAAGGCTTTGAGTTTTTCTTTGTCATTCAATCTAGCTTTATATCTATATTTACCATCATTGCTATACCGTACAAAAATGTAATAACAGTAGAGTCACTGATACTCGGCAGATGCCATTGTCCAAAAATTGGATTATAGTAGATATCGGTAGTATTTATTTAAATAAACTAAAGGATACAACAATGAAAACACTAGGAATGTGTATCGTTGCAGGACTCGGATTGAGTGCTTGCGCTACTGGCATGGGCGGCATGGCAACAGGTAATACCAATCAAAATAACAACTCTGATAAAGTCGTTACTCAATACCCAATTGAGACTGCCCTACTCAATATCTACGCTAAACAACGTAGTGAAAAACTGGTCGCTACTGTCGGCGGACAAAGCGTAGCCGCAGATATTCAAATCACCCCTAAAGGTAGCATGCGTTTTAATAATAAAATGGTACAAGGCGCAGAAGTCAGCACAATCAACACAGTGAATCAGCAGATCACGGATCAGTCAGTCGCTATCAATTACTTTACGCTAAATCCATTGGTGTTCCACGGTTTTACGGATAGTACGGGTGAGTATTCAATCGCTAACCAAACGACAAGTATCCCTAAAATGGCTACTGTAGGCGACTCGAATCAGCTCATCACTGAAAACGTATATGCTGACAGCAGTATGCGTCAGAAAACCGCCACCTATAAGCAGGACTGGTCGCTCACACAAGATACGAATAGTACAGCGTGGCTCTGTATAAAAACCTCAGGTAATCTACTTTTAACTTCTGATGCTGCAGGTACGTCCTCAGAGTGCTATAAAATCAATGCCAAAGGCGATGTTTTGAGTAGCAAAGTCACACTCACTCAGCCTAATAAAAGCGGTACATCCAAATCAATGACATTTATCAGTCAGTAGCATTTGCTCAACTAGTAACGCTCAATAGTGTCATATAAGAACAAAAAAATAGCGCCTAATTAAGGCGCTATTTTTGGATGGTAGGATCGTATTTTTATGAGCGACGGTCATGGTTGTTTTTATCATGGTTGTTTTTATCATGGTTGTTTTTATCATGGTTGTTTTTATCATGGTTGTTTTTATCATGATTGTTTTTATCATGATTGTTTTTGTCGTGGCTGTTTTTAGTATTGCTGTTTTTAGCATGAACATTTTTGGCTGTTACTTTATGTTTAGCAGCCACTATTTTCGCTTTGTGATGTGACTTTGCTGCCTTAGCTTTGGCATGCTTATAGTTATTACTTGCTTTATTGCTGCTGTGTTTTTGATGCTGTACCTGAGCTGTATGATGCTTATCAAAATTAGGCGCGGCATTGGCCTGACCAACCATCGACAAACAAGCAGTAACGGCTAGAATCGAGCTAACTAGTATCTTTTTCATAATTTTATTCCTTTGAATTCATATTTAGAGTAGTTATAGATAATTCACTTAGTGTTAAATGAACTATCGTGATAAAGCTTTACTCTATCGACAAAGAGAATGATAAATGATTCTAGTATTAAGTAGATTTATGAAACTTGAAGAAAGGTTGCGATTGTTACGAGGGCATGCGCAATCAAAGGCATGTTAGGTATTGGCGTAATGTTTGGTTAAATGACAGCGTATTTAGGCTTTATCGGTAAGCATCGTAAACAAGATATTTATAAAAACGCGAATGACTAGCTGATTGATAAAGAGTGCAAATACGGAAACGGTTAAGCCAAATTTCCTGATATCAATATTTCTGGTATTCGAAAAACCTAACTCATTAGAAGTTTCTGGTTAATGTTTAAAACGAGCATAGCAATACCCCATACTGCTATGCTCTAAATGTGCTAAACAGACGTTTTCTGCAAAATATAAACCACAAACTTTGCCTCTGTGCTAAATGCTACTGTTTCTACGGCAGCCAATAGTGCTTGCCTTTTTTCGCTGCGAGCACGGTACGCATAAGGTGTCATCGTCATCAAATCAGCCAAATCCTCTGCGGATAATGTCAGATCCGTACTGACACGGTAGGTCTCAACCAACGTAAAATACGGTGCCAATTCTTGTAAAAATTTATCAGAATCATGCTCACGTACATCATCAAATAGCGCATCACGCATCGTTGCCAAATGCCCGATATCAGGTTTGGCAATAATTAAATAGCCACCATCCATCAATACATTATCAAACGCCTCGGGCAAAATAGGGCTAAAAATACTGCTAATGCCCGTCATACTGTGCGGGCGTAATGGTAAATGTGCAGCACTGGTCACTAATGGATAGACTGCTGTCGTCTTGGTAGTATCTTCTTGGCACGGCTGATACCATAGACGACCTGATAGTTTACTAACCTTAGCCAGCTCAACCACTGCAGGCTTACTGATGTCAGCGGCTATCAGCGTGTCTATAACATCCGATCCCATTTGTGCCATTGCCTGCGTGTAGTAGCCTTCTCCGCAGCCAATATCGAGCCAATTGACTGACTTGTTATCTTGCTTATCTATTAGCTCATCGTTAGACAGCAACTCTGTCATTTTTTGACTAATTAGGTTTTGGAGTGGTGCGTAGTGACCATGATTTAAAAACCGCTTACGTGCATCGATAGATTCTTGGCTATCACCAGGTGCTTTGGACTTTTTCTGTTGTACTGGCAGCAGGTTAACATAGCCTTGACGCGCCACATCAAAGGGATGTGAAGTTTGCTTAGGGTGCAAACTACCATCACAGCGCCAAGTATCGGCGGCAGGTTGTAGCGGTGACTGACAAAGTGGACAAATAAATAACGACACGGGCATCTCAAAGTGATAGCAGTATGCTTGGCATTTTAACAAAATTCATGGGTCCTGAGCGACAAAAAGCCGCCTCAATCACGATTGAAACGGCTTTTTGGAGTTTTGCAAATATCTATATAGATATTTGGCGGTTATAGCTTAACGCAGTTTTAGCGTCATTAGCCCAAGGATGACAAGAATAATGGCAATAATCCAAAATCTAGCTACCACTTGCGTTTCTTTCCAGCCAATTTCCTCAAAATGATGATGCAGCGGTGCCATACGGAAGACGCGTTTTTTGCGCAGTTTGTACGAGCCAACCTGCAACATAACTGATAGCGCTTCTGCGACAAACAAACCACCCATAATCGCAAAGGCAATCTCTTGACGAGTCATCACGGCGATAGTACCTAGCATCGCGCCCAGTGCTAGCGCGCCAACATCACCCATAAATACTTGTGCTGGATGCGCGTTGAACCATAGGAAACCAAGACCTGCTCCGACCATTGAGCCACAAACGATGATGACCTCAGAGTTATAAGGAATATAAGGCACATGCAAGTAATCAGCAAAGCGTACATCGCCTGATACATAGGCCATCGCGCCCAAACCTGCAGCGACGAGAACGACTGGCAAAATCGCCAAACCATCCAAACCGTCGGTTAGATTGACTGCGTTAGAAGCACCATTAATCACAAAATAGGTAAAGATAATAAAGCCAATACCAAATGGCACTGCTGAAAATGGAATCATCCAGTCTTTGAATACTGGCAATAGCAGATCCTGCATCTCACGCGTGGTGTTGATATCGGGTTGTAGCGTGGCAATATAGTACAAAGAAACACCGACAAACAGTGCGCCCATAGACAACCAAAAGTACTTTTTGCGAGCGATTAAGCCTTTTGGATCTTTGTACTTAATTTTTAGCCAATCATCAGCCCAACCTACGGCGCCGAAGATAACCATAACCACGAGCAAAATCCAAACATAAGGATTGTTTAGTCGTGCCCATAGTAGCGTCGATATTCCAATCGCACTTAGGATCAATACCCCGCCCATGGTTGGCGTACCAGTCTTGGCCAAATGCGATTGAGGCCCATCATTACGAATGGCTTGACCATATTTGAGCGATCGCAAGTGCCGAATGACACGGCCACCAAACATCATGCTAAACACGAGGGCGGTAACAACTGCAAGCAATGCTCGCAGCGTCAACGAAGAAACCGCAGAAAACGGCGTATAATACTGGCCAAGCCAGCCGAACAACCAAACTAACACCGCCTACTCCTCTACTAGCGCATGAATAAGTGTTTCCATTCCCATGGAACGAGAGCCTTTGAACAACACAGTACAAGGCTTAGCTTGTTGCGCTTGCAAATACGGCTGTAAATATTGTAATAAACTGTCTTTGTCCACAAAGGCATGAGCACTGATATCAGACACCTCTTGCGCACCCGCAACGGTATAAGGGGCATATTCGCCAACACAAAGCAGCACGTTGATACCTGTGGTTGCGATAGTACGGCCCAAGCTTTGATGCTCACTGATAGCCGCCTCTCCTAACTCACCGATATCGCCCAATACCATCACTTGCGTACCTGTTTGCGCAGCCAATACTTTGGCGGCAGCACGCACCGAATGAGGGTTGGCATTATAAGTATCATCAATGAGACGATGCATACCAAGTATCTGGCTATTTAGACGACCTTTAGCAGGACGCGCATTTTCTAGCCCAATGACGATGTCACTCACCGCAATATTTAGTGCATGCGCGCAGGCAGCAGCAGCCAAGGCATTATTGACATTGTGTTCACCTGCCAATGGCAAGTTGATATCATGGACTTGGTTACCGATATGTAGCTTAAATTCGCTACGCTCAGGCTCTACGTCTAGATGGCTTGCGCTTACATCCGTATTACCAAAGCCAATCACATGTGGGGTATGCTTTTCAGCGATACGACGCAGCTGATTGGTAAAGTCATCCTTATCAGGAACAATCGCAAACTGCGCGTCCGTCAACGTATGGTAAATCTCAGCCTTGGTTTGGCAAATACCTTCGCGGCTACCAAACTCACCCAAATGCGCTGTACCGATGTTTAAGATACAGGCCACGTCAGGCTGAACGATTTCAGTCGTATAAGCAATCTCACCAATATGGTTTGCACCTAGCTCTAAAATGGCATAACGATGATGATCCGATAGCTCAAGCAGCATCATTGGTACACCCAAATCGTTATTGAGGTTACCACGAGTGATTAAGGTCGGTGCCAATCTACCAAAAATACTGCCAAGCATTTCTTTGCAAGTAGTCTTACCACTAGAGCCCGTAATAGCAATCACAGTTAAATCTGTATGCTGCTGACGACGATATGCTGCCAATTGACCTAGCGCCAAACGGGTATCGCTGACCACCAATTGCGGAATAGCATTTGGGCCAGACAACGAGGTAGGACGCGAGACGACAGCGGCAACAGCGCCTTTTGATATTGCTGTCTCGATATAATCGTGACCATCGAAATTATCGCCACTGAGCGCCAAAAATATATCGCCTGGCTTTATCGTGCGGGTATCGGTGGCTACACGTTTACTGGATAAAGCCGTCTGCTCTGCTCCATGGCCTTGTGGTAGTTGCCACTGCCCATCGAGCGACGTGGTCGCTGCGAGCAGATTGTCCATTTGCCAGACATAGAGCCCTTGCGACTGGGCAGTATTATCGGTGTCGGCTGTCATAATGATTACCTTATATGATGATTACTTAATTTTTATATTTAATGATCAATTTTTACTAATGCATGTAACGCGAGCCAACCAATTACACACGTCCCGTCTGATTCAATGCCTGCTGCAAAACAACACTGTCATCGAAATCATAGCGGACGTTATTAATCTCTTGATAGGTTTCGTGACCTTTGCCTGCGATGACAACGATATCATCTACACCTGAGTGACTAACTGCATACTCAATAGCGGTTTGGCGGGCAGGTTCAATATGGGTTCGTTGATATTGCTCAGCTGTCATACCAGCCTGCATATCTTGCAAAATTACATTTGGGTCTTCGGTACGTGGATTATCCGCAGTCAGAACAACTTGATCAGCACCTGCCAGACCTGCTTGTGCCATCAACGGTCGCTTGCCTGCATCACGATCTCCGCCGCAACCAAATACTGCCCAAAGCTGACCTTTACAGTGGGTTTTTAAGCTTGCCAGCACTTGGCTCAGCGCATCTGGAGTATGCGCATAATCAACAATGAAGCAGCCATCATTCGACAGTACACGCTGCATACGCCCAACTGCACCTTGCAACTGTGCAACAGCAGGTGCAATACGCTCGATATTCATAGCCAAGTCAGTATCAAGTGCTACGACAGCTGCTATCGCTGCGAGCAAATTAGCAACATTGAAGCGACCTAATAATGGACTGATAATCTCTATGTTGTCAGCTTTCTCATCACCAAAATTCGTACGCAGATTAATTTTTACACCCTGCAGACTCGGTGAGATATCAGCGGCTACAAAAGTAGCAGATTTTGATGAATCCAAACTGTACGTCCATACCGTCAAGTCGCTAGCATTTGCCATATCTAACATAACCTGAGCGTGCTCATCATCGATGTTGATAATGGCATGGGTCAAATCTGGGAAATGGACTTTATCAAACAGCTTAGCTTTGGCAGCAGCATATTCTGCCATATCAGCATGATAGTCTAAATGGTCACGACTCAAATTGGTATAAATCGCTACAGTGACTGGCATCCCTTGTAGACGTTGCTGATCCAACCCATGAGAGCTGGCCTCTAATGCCAATATTTCTGCTTGCTCTGTTCCCATTTGATATAGGAATTGCTGGACAGCTAAAGCATCGCCCGTGGTATGACTTGCTTGTACTAGAGCGCCAAGTCGACCATTACCTGCCGTACCCATCACTGCGCTACTCTGACCCATCAACTGGGTAAGCTGTGCCACTAATTGACTGATGGTTGTTTTACCATTCGTACCAGTCACCGCAACCACGGTCGGTAGAGTCACTGGCTGCTGATATTGCAGGCGCGCTTGAATTAAGCTACCCAAAAAGTCGCGAATGTTAGGAACGTATAAGACAGGGCACGGCAATGCTGCTAGTTGCTGCATACTAGCGATACTATCCGTCTGCGGTTCACTACTGGTATTTGAGAGATTTGTTGCTTCGCTAAGCAAAATACTAGGGTCAATCTCTGAGAGAACAAATGCGGCTTGTTCAGCGGCTTGCAGTAAATAGTCGCGACTTTTTTCAGAATTGGCTGTTTGACTTTTTAAAAGGACAAATACGTCATTCGCTTCCAACTGGCGATTGTCTAAGCGAAATTGTTGAAACGGAATATGGGCAATAGACTGGGATTGATCTGAACCTACCTGATTCGATGCTTCCTGAATCGATGCTGCTATCATCGCTGTAAGCTGCTCAGCCAGTTTTTGCTGCTGGCTTTTATTGGCATCTATAAGCTGTTGTAAAGTAACAGTAGCGCTATCTAGCGATGATATAGTCATAGATAAATCCTAAACAGTTAAAACGTGTCAGCTCAGTAGAACTGGACATTTAAAATAATTGAACGCTTACTGCGCTTCCGTTTTTAGTGGCTTATCCAAAGGCACATTATACAATCGCAATGCTTCTTTCATCACATTATGAAAGACAGGGGCGACCGTTAGACCAGCATAAATCTGACCGCGCGGGTCTTCGATAAGCATTACGCCTACCAACTTTGGATTGGATGCAGGCGCCATACCAGCAAAGACATTACGATACTGATCAGTATAGTAACCACCATCTGGATTGATACGGCGTGACGTACCTGTCTTACCTGCCACACGATATCCATCAATAGCGGCGGCTTTTGCCGTACCACCAGGTTCAGTCACGCTCTCAAGCATCTGTACAATCGACATTGCCTGCTCATGCGCCATAATACGTTTGCTTGGCTGCGACTTATCATCTTTAATTAAAGTTAATGGATGCATGACCCCACCTGCTGCTAGGGCTGAGTACGCCTGTGCAACCTGTGCTAATGTCACTTGCAGACCATAACCATAACTGACCGTCGCACGGCGCGAGGTTTCTTTCTCTTTTGGCGTAACGATCAAACCACTGCCCTCACCTGGGAACTGCAAAGGTGTCTTTGAGCCAAAGCCAAACTGTCGTTGCATATTACTAATAGCATCGGCTGGCAGTGATAGCGCAATCTTGGTCGAAGCAACGTTACTGGATTTTTGTAGTAGCGTGGCCATGTTAATCATGCCTAAATTGTTATGATCTCGAATGGTATAGCCACGTACGCGAATCGAACCGGGATTGGTATCAATCAAAGTCGTTGGCGTATATTTTCCCGAGTCTAGCGCTGCCGCCACGGTAAACGGTTTCATCACCGAACCTGGCTCGAACACATCTAACAGTGCGCGGTTACGCTGATTTTCACCCGTCATCTCATTAAGGTTGTTCGAGTTAAACGACGGCCATGTTGATAGTGCCAGCACTTCACCAGTCTGCACATCAACGATCATACCCGTTGACCAACGTGCTTTTTGCAAACGCCCAGCCTTTTCTAGCTCTTTATATAGCAAATACTGCAAGCGCGAATCAATCGTTAATGCCACATCTTTGCCAGGTACTTCTGGCTCGATCTGTTTGATTTCTTTTAGGCTGTTTTGTTTGGCGTCTTTTAGAACCAGTACTTTTCCGTCATCACCTGCCAGATCTTTTTCGTACTGACGCTCAATACCAGCACGGCCTTCGTAACCGCCTTCAGGATCTTTGGCGTTTTGACCCATAAAGCCCAGCAGCTGCGCATTAGACTGTGGCTGCGGATAATAACGCTGAAAGAAATTCTTTTCGTAGACGCCAGGGAAATCAAGCGAACTGACGCTTTGGGCAATCTCAGGTGTGACCTTATTAAGCAGTGGCAAATAGTGCGATCCTGCGCCAGATGGCAAAGCAGCTTTTACCGCTTTCTCATCGGTCACATCGATACTGTCATCAATGGCCGTGACTTTTTTCAACTCATCGACCGAGATATTGGCAGCAGCGGCTAGCTTTGTCAGATCCATATTATCTAGACGCTTTTGCATACGCGCCTGTAATTGTGGACTGCTAGGGTTGGTGATGATAATGCGCTTTAGCTCGTAATATTCACGAGAATAATCATGCGGACTAAACGAAACTGTCGCGAGCGGCGCACTGACTGCAAGCGGTAGATTATTACGGTCGGTAATCATACCGCGATAGGATTTTTGGGTGCGCTCACTGGTAATGAGCTCATTGCCTTTGTCTTGATAGAACTGTGCATTAGCAACCTGAATATAATAAGCGCGGCTAATCAGTAGCGCTAATATGACCAGCGCTAGACCCCAGACCATACGAAAACGGTTTTTGTCTTGTTCGAAACCACCGAGAGCTGACGCACCTGACGCTTTGCTCGAAAAAACCATTTTACTTTTGCGATTTTTTACACTGGTATAAGCGCCTTGGGTATCACTTTTTTTGATGCGTCCGAATAGTTTTGCCTTACGATTGCTTGCAGCTTTATCGGGTTTGCTGCTCGTCTGACCAGATTTAGCAGCACTGGCTCGGCGTAGAGGTTTAGTTACCTTGCCGCTGGCTGGTTTTTTGCTAGTATTTTTTGCAGTGAATTTAGGCTTTTTCTCACTCATTGTCCTGCCTCCGTCGCTGGTTCTTCAGGAGAGATGTCGGTAGAGGCACGTGGCCCAATAACGTCAGACATATCTTCCTCTGAGTCTTCCGTAACCACTGGCACCAATGCAGTTGCGACGCCAGGCTGGATAATCAGCTTATCCTTTAATGTTGGCGAATACATGCCCAATTCAGCAACCGCTCGACTGGCAATCTGCGGAGTGGCGCTAAAGGTTTGCTGCTCAATCAATAGACGCTGATGCTCTACTTGTAGCTTACGTTCTTGTTTTTTCATGTCTTGCAAGGTTTTGTAGTCCTGATGATATTGCTGAACTTCTTCGGCAGTTTTGATACCGCTCCATACAATCGTGGCTGCCAATAGCAGTAGCACGACCACATAAATGCTCACCACATTAAACCGGCGCACGAACAGCTCGCCGACATCGGTATTATAAGGTGTAGCAGTGCGGCGATTCGCAGGTTTGTCAGATATTGCCATGACGATCTCAAAAAGGTGAACGTAAACGATAGAGTAGATAACGGATTGCGAAAGATGAACGTGTCATTATTCGGTCATACCATCGATAAATATAAAACCAAAGACACTTATAAGTGTAAAAACCACACTTAAAAAACGAACGTAAAAAACACATCCAATAGCCAATTTACTCAGGAGCCATAAATCATCACAACTCATGGCTATCAATATGTCATACCAAAACCAAACACGTTGCATGGCTGTGTTACATATAAAACCATTCAACTATTAAGCAGATAAAAACTAACTGCTGAGCCTAACAGACAATATTTACAGATTTTTAACAGTGGCGTAGCCATTAGGACATTTGCGCATCATTTAGACAAATATTAGCAACCTCAGGCAACTCACTAATCATATTCGACTATGACTTGTGGCGTCGTGATGTTCTTCTATAACCCTGTTATTTGCTCATAAGCTGTGTCAGTACGCGTTGCCATACGCAACCATGCGCTACGCGCACGTGGGTTTTGACTCGTCTCAGCTTTGCTTGGGCCAACACGTTTTGGCTTGCTAAAATAGCGTGGACGATTCGGCGGCATTGGCAGGTTTTCGTCTTCTGGATACTGCCCTTTGCTATGTCGCTGCAAGAACTGCTTGATACGGCGATCTTCTAATGAATGAAAACTAATGACCGCAAGCTGCCCACCTGACTTTAAGATAGGAATGCTTTGCGCTAAAAAGTCGTCGACATCGCCCAGCTCATTATTAATAAAAATACGCATGGCTTGAAAGCTTTGCGTCGCTGGATGTTTACCGCGTTGCCAATTAGGATGCGCTACTTTGATCACTTCTGCCAACTCAAGCGTAGACTCGTAGCTCTCCATCTGTTTGATAGCTCGTGCAATACGGCGACTGTGACGCTCTTCGCCAAACTCATAAAGCACATTGGCCAACGTTTCATCATCGACTGTTTCGAGCCATTCGGCAACTGACTGGCCACGACTGGTGTCCATACGCATGTCTACTGCCCCGTCACGCATAAAGCTAAAGCCGCGACTACCGTCATCAATCTGCGGTGATGAAATGCCCAAATCCGCCATCAAGCCATCAACTTCACTGATGCCCATAGCAGCCAGACTGTCGGTCAACGTCGCAAAACTATCGTGAACCACACGCACACGGCTGTCTTTGCTTGCCAGCTCTTGAGCCACGCTAATGGCTGTTGGATCTTTGTCAAAGACAATCAGTTTTGCATCATCGGCGAGTTGACTTAATAGCAGTCGGCTATGGCCACCACGGCCAAAAGTTGCATCAACGTAGATACCACTTATATTTAAGCTATTTTGGTCACCTTCTGTTTGCTTGGGCAAGGATTTTACACCCAGTACTGCTGCGACAGTCTCTTGCAGCAGCACCGCATCATGGACAAAACTTAATTCATCAGACGTGATATCGCCCTCATGACGGGCGTGAGTAACATCCAGATCGACATCTTGCGTAGACGCATCCTTTACAGCAGAAGGATTAGACACTGACTCAGAGAGATCAGCGGCGGCAGAAGGACTGGCTTTCGATTTTGGCTTAGACTTTGATAGGGACACAAACAACTCAATAGATGACGACCATACTGGCCAGTAATTAGATGAAAATAAACAAGTTATGACTTGCTTAGCATTATTATCGCAAGGATGCACCTGTAGTCAAGCACTAGAAGGGCTTTTCATTAAAAATATCACATGTCTCTGTTATACTAGCGCTATATTTTACGCTATTTCTTAACATCGACTTCATATCTTTCATCGCTATTTATACTGATAGCAAACTTTGAGACTTTTATCATGCAAACCTCTACTGACAGCACGCGCCCTGTGCGCACGCGTATCGCCCCATCACCAACTGGCTTCCCACACGTAGGTACTGCCTATATTGCCCTATTTAACTTAGCCTTTGCCAAAGCTCACGGCGGCGAATTTATCTTACGTATTGAAGACACTGATCAGACTCGCTCGACTGAGCAATCAGAACAAATGATTTTGGACGCTTTACGTTGGGTTGGTCTAGATTGGAGCGAGGGCCCAGATATTGGTGGCCCACACGCCCCTTATCGTCAGAGCGAGCGTAGCGATATCTACAAAAAACACGCCGAGATACTCATAGAAAAAAATCATGCGTTCCGCTGTTTTTGTACCAGTGAAGAGTTAGATGCCATGCGCGCTGAGCAAATGGCCAATGGCGAGACGCCGCGTTATGACGGTCGCTGCGCACATCTTGCTCCAGAAAAAACCGAGCAATTAGTAAGCGAGGGCAAACCACACGTGATTCGTATGCGCGTGCCGACCGAAGGCACTTGTCAGGTACAAGACATGCTGCGCGGTACGGTTGAGTTCCCTTGGACCCAAGTCGATATGCAAGTACTGCTAAAAACAGACGGTATGCCAACCTATCATCTCGCCAACGTCGTCGATGACCACTTGATGGAAATCACTCACGTCATGCGCGGTGAAGAGTGGCTGAACTCTGCACCTAAGCATCAACTGCTGTATGATTATTTTGGTTGGGAAGTGCCAACCCTTTGCCACATGCCACTACTGCGTAACCCTGACAAATCAAAACTGTCTAAGCGTAAAAACCCAACTTCTATCACCTACTATCGTGATGCAGGCGTGCTACCTGAAGCGCTGCTAAACTATCTCGGTCGTATGGGTTACTCAATGCCCAATGATGCTGAGCAGTTTACGCTAGAAGAAATGATTGCCAGCTTTGATATTCAGCGTGTGTCGCTTGGTGGCCCTATCTTCGATATCGAAAAATTAAACTGGCTCAATGCAGAATGGCTACGTGCGCTTAGCCCTGAAGAGCTAAAGAATAAAATCCTTGAGTGGGCCAGTAACAGTGACAAACTGACTGCTATCGCAGCCGCAATTCAGCCACGTATCGAGCTATTATCTGATGCGGTTAATTGGGGTGGTTTCTACTTCCAAAACCTACCTGACATCAATGCTGAGAGCTTCACTCATAAATCGCTCACCCCTGAGCAAATTATCGAGATGCTGCAATTAGCGCTTTGGCAATTAGAAGTCTTGCCGACGTGGTCAGAAGAAAACATCTATGCCACGCTAAAAGGCCTTGCTGCTCATCTTGATATTAAGATGCGTGACTTTATGGCGCCGTTCTTTATCGCTATCGCTGGTAGCACCTCATCGACGCCAGTCATGAACTCTATGGCGATTATCGGTGCTGATATGACTCTGACTCGCTTGCGTCATGCCGTTGATGTATTAGGCGGCCTTGGCAAAAAGAAACTGAAAAAACTTGAGAAACAAGCGGCAGAATTGCCAGACTTTTTGGCTGCTGCTGAGTAGTACCACTGTAGCTTTCATTATTAAAAACCACCTAAATCTCTACTCATTAAAACATCCTTGAAAGAAACTTGTTCGATAAATTAAAATTAACTAGCGTGGATTTTGCAATGGCAAGATCCACGCTTTTTTTTATCGAAAATTTGAGTTTCTCAATAAAACCAAAATGTTGTAGACTCTTACTCTAACCTTGCATACTTTGGTTCATTTGGAGATGAAAGATTTGAAAATTACAAAGCTATTAATATCGTTATTTTTAGGCAGTATGGTTTCGACACAAAGCTATGCCACAGAAATCGAAGACTTTATGTCATGGGCACAGCTAGGTGATGGAACAGCATGGATCAAATACACTAGTGATTATAGTGACGATGCTAAATTTTTTGAAGCCCAGATTAGTCATTCATCAGTAGGAAATCAAAGACTATATTTCTCCGACCTTTCTTCTTACGGGGATAGCATTTGTAGTTACGAAAGCACTGTTCCCAAAAACAGTACTATTATATTTAATGGGCAAGCAGTAAAAATGTTGCGTTGGTGCAAAAAGTACTCAAACTCTAGTAATTACTATCTTAGTTACACTCCTGAAACAGCTCGTGGTCACAGCTATGTTGTCAATCTATTCAAAGTAGCTACCTCACCTATTGAGATTCAGTTTAATAATGAAAAAACATACTTTCCTGTAATAGGTTTTACTAAAGCATGGAATAGTGCCGGTGGTAATGCTATCTAATAATCTATTTCGGATAGTATGTTTATAAAACTCACAAGTTCTAGATAAGAACCTATAAAATAGATGGACTGTATATTTTATAACTCGCTAAACCTTCTTATGAACTGGAAATAAACATGGCTGCCAAAACCGTCACGATAGAAAGCAAAGATTATGTCTTTAACACGCTAAAAGAAGCACAGAAATATTATGATACCATCGTAAAAGAGCTGTTTGACGCAACTTTGACCCTGACCAAGGGCCAAGACTTCGAAGATTTAAAATGGATATACAGCACTTACTGCGGTTACACCAAGCATAATCTAGATAAATTGGGCAAATATGACATCATTGGCGTTAAAGGTATCAGAACGATCCGAGAAAAAGGCGGTCAATATATGCCAACTGAATGCTGTGCGATTATTTTTTCTGATGGTAGCGAAGAAGAATTTTATACCGATAAAGCCCTAAAAGAGATTGCCATCAAGCAAAATCCACGCTAATTTAGACTTATTAAGCCTTTAGAATAGGCTAAATCACTTTTTTTTGCATATTTATGCATTATTTTTAAAATAGTTGTTGACAAGACTGCCGCTCTTACATAAAATACGCACACTCTTAGCGAGGGGCTATAGCTCAGTTGGTAGAGCACTTGCATGGCATGCAAGGGGTCAACGGTTCGACTCCGTTTAGCTCCACCATACTTATTTATAGCAACGCTCAGTATTACTGAAACGTAATAATAAATACTCGCTAGTAGGACGATATCAGCACCTAGGCAATGCTTATTTAATAAGCTATCTGATATTGTGAAGTACCGTTGTAACCACTGGTTATAACACTCTATGCGTCCCCATCGTCTAGAGGCCTAGGACACCGCCCTTTCACGGCGGTAACGGGGGTTCGAATCCCCCTGGGGACGCCACTATTCGGCGTCACTTATTAGCACTTTTGCTTAGCATCAGGTTAGACTAATAAGCGAACAATAAAAAAGCCCAGTCATCATATGGTGACTGGGCTTTTTTATGTCTGTCATTTCTCAACATCCTCTATTCTATTGTCGTTAGCTTATTATTAATCGCTGCTAGCTTACTGTTGATAGCACTATTGCCAACCTATCTAATACTCGTTAATATCGACCTGATAAGCATATTTATAAAGTGCAGCCACATACTATAAATGATGGGCTTAGCGTAATTAGAGGGAAGTGATTGCGATGTTTGGTATCGAGAATTATCTAGGGTTTATCTTGGCGGCTATTTTATTAAACCTAACGCCAGGTACGGATAGCATGTACATCATCACCCGTAGTATTTCACAAGGACAAACAGCAGGGTTTTATTCTGTTCTTGGCATTACTTCGGGTATTTTGGTACATACTTTATTGGCGGCGCTAGGGTTGTCCGTGTTACTTGTCAACTCCCCTACCGCTTTTATGATCGTCAAATATATCGGTGCGGCTTACTTGTGCTATTTGGGTCTAAAAATGCTACTGAGCAAAAACTCGAGCTCGATAGCAAACAATTTGTCCAAAGATCAGAACGTGACTAGCCGAAAGGCTGTAGATGGTTGGCAAATATATAAGCAAGGTGTGTTGACCAATACTTTTAATCCAAAAGTCGCTTTATTTTTCTTGGCGTTCTTCCCGCAGTTTATCGACGCTAGTTATGCTTATGGCATGCTGTCATTTTTGATGTTGGGACTGACTTTTGCCACCACAGGTTTTATATGGTGCTTGTGTTTGGCGCTGCTGGCGTCAAAGTTCAGCAAAAAACTAAGAGAGAATCCAAAAATTGAATCCATGATGAATAAAATAAGTGGTGTCGTATTTATGGGGCTAGGAATTAAGCTGTTGACTGAAAAAGCGTAGAGTAAAGTAACAAGAAGAAAAAACGTCTTCCATAAAAAAGCCCAATCCCCTACTTTGAAGGAGATTGGGCTTTTTGTCATATAAAGCTTAACTAATTACTAGCCAGCTTCTTTGCTCTCAGCAGCCAATTGACGTAGTACATAGTGCAATACGCCGCCATGACGCACATATTCGCGCTCTTTTGGCGTTTGTAGACCAACATTTACCTCAAAGGTTTCTGCCGAACCATCAGCACGTGTAGCCGTAACCGTGGCTGTTTTACTCTCACCATTATCTAGACCCGTGATGCTCAGCACTTCAGAACCATCTAGTTTGTAGGTTTCTGCATTTTGACCATCTTTAAACGTCAATGGCAGCACACCCATACCGACTAGGTTTGAACGGTGAATACGTTCAAACGAGCTGGTTAAAACTGCTTTTACGCCTAGCAGGATGGTACCTTTAGCTGCCCAATCACGGCTCGAACCAGAACCATACTCTGCCCCGCCCAATACCACTAACGGACGCTTATCTTCTTTATACTTCATCGCTGCGTTATAGATAGGCATTTCTTCGCCATCTTGTAACGTAGCGCTGTCATCTTTGAAGTAATAAGTATAGCCACCTTCTTTACCGCCCATCATGGTATTTTTGATACGGATGTTGGCAAAGGTACCACGGGTCATGACTGCATCATTACCACGGCGTGAGCCATAACTGTTGAAGTCCGCTTCCATGACGCCGCGCTCTTGCAGGTACTTACCTGCTGGTGAATTTGGATCAATATTGCCCGCAGGTGAGATATGGTCGGTGGTGATTGAGTCACCAAATAGACCTAAAATACGCGCACCTTCGATATCAGGAATGCCTTCTGGCTCCATGGTCATACCATCAAAGAACGGTGGGTTTTTGATATAGGTTGACCCTTCATCCCATGGATACAATTGGCTATCCGCTGAACTAATTGCGTTCCATGCGGCACTACCGTCAAATACTTCGCCGTAGTTTTTGCGGAACATATCAGCATCGATATTGTTGGCAATTAACTCGTTAATTTCTTCTGACGTCGGCCAAATGTCTTTTAGATAGACATCATTGCCGTCTTGGTCTTGACCGAGTGGGTGGGTAGTCAAGTCAATATCGACTGTACCTGCTAAGGCATAAGCGACAACCAATGGCGGCGATGCTAGGTAGCTGGCCTTGACGTGTGAGTGAATACGACCTTCAAAGTTACGGTTACCTGACAAGACCGCGGCAGCGACCAAATCGTTTTCTTCAATGCCTTTTTCGATCTCTTCTGATAATGGCCCTGAGTTACCGATACAAGTCGTACACCCATACCCTACTAAATAGAAGCCCGTCTTTTCTAGCTCATCCATTAGATGGGTTTTTTCTAAATAGTCGGTGACCACTTTAGAACCGGGTGCAAGCGATGTCTTAACCCAAGGCTTGGCTTTAAGTCCTTTGGCAGCAGCTTTTTTGGCCACCAGACCTGCACCAATCATTACCGCTGGATTGGAAGTATTGGTACAAGAAGTAATAGCAGCAATAACTACCGACCCGTCTCGTAGTTTGTGCTGCTTATCATCGATGCTGACATTTGAGAAGACATTGTTTGCTGGCGCATAACTTGCATTGTCATCACTGGTATCAACTTCGATATTTGGCTCAGCCGCTAAGTGTTCAGCTTGCTCTTGCTCGCCGCCTTCTTGATCAAAGCGTACTTTGCCTTCTACTTCTGACTTACGATCTTTGGTCATTTTTTCGAGTGTTTCGCCAAACTTCTCATGCATATCAGACAAATTGATACGCTGCTGTGGCAAGTTTGGACCAGCAAGTGCTGGCTGTACTGACGACAGATCTAGTTCTAACTTACTCGAGTAAGTCGCCGCTGGTGTATCGGCATCGTGCCATAAACCTTGCGCCTTGGCATATTTTTCGACCAGCTCAATCTGTTCTTCATCACGGCCTGATAGACGCAGGTAATCAATCGCCATTTGGTCAATTGGGAAAATACCGCAAGTCGCCCCATACTCTGGTGACATGTTGGCAATGGTGGCGCGATCCGCTAGCGGCATACTGTGTAAGCCTTCGCCATAAAACTCGACAAACTTGCCCACTACGCCATGTGCACGCAACATCTCAACGACACGTAGTACCAAATCGGTCGCCGTGACGCCTTCGGTTAGCTTGCCTTTTAACTCAAACCCGACCACTTGTGGAATCAGCATTGATGACGGTTGACCTAGCATCGCCGCTTCGGCTTCGATACCGCCCACACCCCAACCAAGCACGCCAATACCATTAATCATCGTAGTATGGCTATCTGTACCAAATACCGTATCCGGATAAGCTGTCAGTTCGCCATCGACGTCTGCTGCCATCACCACACGGGCTAGATACTCAAGGTTGACCTGATGCACGATACCTGTCGCTGGCGGTACCACGACGAAGTTTTCAAAGGCTTGCTTGCCCCAATGCAAAAACTCATAGCGCTCATTGTTACGCTTAAATTCAATTTTTTCGTTCAAATCTAGCGCATCTTCGCGGCCATAAGCATCGACCTGTACAGAGTGGTCGACGACCAGCTCACTAGGGATAAACGGATTGATCTGCTCAGCCTTACCGCCAAGCTCGACCACTGCATCACGCATCGCCGCCAAATCGACTACTGAAGGTACACCAGTGAAATCCTGTAATACCACACGCGCTGGCATAAAGGCGATTTCTTTTGACGCCTCAGCCCCTGCATCCCAGTTGGCAACCGCTTCGATATGGTTTTTACCAACTGACTGGCCGCCGTCTTCGTTACGCAATAGGTTTTCTAGTACCACTTTCATACAAAATGGTAGTGTCTTGATATGCTCATAAGTTTCGGTCAGCTTTGGCAGGCTGTAGTAGGCATGTTCCTTGCCAGCAACCGAAAGGGTGTCTTTTACATCAAAAATATCACTCATGATAGCTTCCTTATCGTTGTTATAAATCCTGGACATAAATTATTATAAGTTTATGTATGACTGGTGGCTCAATAAATGATTGATCTGTCTTGAATCAATATCGCAGTTTCGCAAAACTGTCTGATATAAGTCTGTGTTAACAAAAGAGATAATCATATCTGTAGTGATTAACAGAAACTCCCTTTTACCATAACAAACATACAAGGCTTTGTTAACGTCTGGACGTTGTCGAATCGTGGCACAATCGTAAACGTAACAACGGTTTAGCGAGCTATTTTTAAGCAATCCCTTTCTATTTATTTTTTGTCTTTTTTACGTCGCCCACTGCGGAACACGTAGCTGTCTTCATAAAAGTCAGTATCGGCATTTTCTGCCCAAAAATGCGGCACTCCCAAAATAGGTAACGGCGCAAGCTGGCGCGGTTTGACATCATCATTGGATAATAATGTATCCATGTATTCGGCAACCTTGTCATCCAAATAGCGCATACGTTCAGCTAATAATAAGGTAAAGAATTCTTGTGCAACATGAATGACAATGCTATGAGCGCATAAAGGTTTGCGTGGATGTACCAACTGCTCAAGCAGTGCATGCCCAAAGATATAGACTGCTGCGTGAGCACTTGTATTCGGTTGTGCTGGGTTGTCCCATTTAGCACGTGGTTTCACCAAACTTGCCTGCCAGTCAAAATCAACCAATGCCTTGCCGATACTAGCATCAGAAGTCACTAGCACCGCCCCATTCTCATCAAAGACAGTAATAGTGTCGCGCACACGCCCTCGACGCTCACTAATACCTTGCTTAGCGATTTCTAGCATATGGTGATAGTTTAACACCGCTTTGGTCTTTGGAAAGGTCAGCCAAATACTGCCATTAAACAAGTCATGTAAGTTGTCACGCGTCGGGATATTGCCAGTTGTGCCGATGAAATGTTCATAGGCTTCCCCTTCAGGCAATGCATTTTGAGAGACGAACTGTAGCGTCTGAGATTTGTGGTCATGAGCAGGTTTAGTATGTGGTAACGGCTGTTGCAAATGTTCAGCCTGCTGCATCATCGCCGTTTTTAAGACTTTGGCAATCGTGTCAGGCGTATTGATGTCAGAAGCATTTATATCGTGCTCATCTAAACTATCCGATTCACTTAAGCTATTCTGCTGACTTGGCCTACTAAGATGCTCAATGCTGTTGCTATTGATGTCAGAAGCATTTATATCGTGCTCATCTAAACTATCCGATTCACTTAAGCTATTCTGCTGACTTGGCCTACTAAGATGCTCAATGCTGTTGCTGAGGTAATGTAGTTGAACGATATGTGACAACCATGGTGCTTGCCAATCAATATCAGCAAAGCTGTTATCAAGCTGACCTTCTACTACCGGCAGCTGCTTAGTATGAGTATCAGAGTTAAGTGTGGCGGGTAAATCATTGGCAGGCATAGAAGCTCTCTCTTACGGGCTATCTCTATTAGACGTATGGACGGTCTATGGTATCATGGTGCGCTTTTTTACTGCTAGATACGCCGCTCGAAAGGACTTTTTGAGCGCTATGGATGAATGAGTTTTATGGCAAATTTTAATACCCACTTAAATGTCGCCTTTATGGTCAGCGGCACACTGAGTTTGACGGTTTATAAAGCTGGATTGATTGATGATTCAGGGTTTTTGGTGTGCGTGGCGCTTGGTACTATCGGTGGATTGCTGCCGGACTTGGACTCTGATAATTCAACACCGATTAAGCTCGGTTTTAATATTACCTCGTTCATATTTGCCTTTGGTCTGGTCATGCATTGGCGTAGTGACTTGAGCTTACTGGCATTGATAGTATTGTGGCTAGCAGGCTACGGTTTTATGCGCTACGTCGTTTTTCATATTTTTACTACTATGACGGTGCATCGCGGCGTCATCCACTCTGTACCGTATATGGCAATACTGGGATTGGGTCTGACCTGTTTAAGCTATTATGGCTTGCACCTACCGCTGACAACCAGTTGGTTTTATGGTCTGTTTTTATTTGGTGGCGCGATGGTGCATTTGTCATTGGACGAGCTGTATAGCGTCAATCTGTCCAATATGAAAATGAAACGCTCATCGGGCACAGCAATGAAGTTTTATCAGCCAAAAGATAAATGGTGGTATTTGCTCTTATATACTATCCTTGCGCTACTGGTATATGCCGCCCCGCCTTTTGAAATGTTTTGGTCACGATTAAGTGACCCTTCCGCATGGGCGCAGCTCAAAGTCGGCATATTGCCAGAATTAATAAAAAGCATGCTGCAATAAAGTTATCATAAGACCACTGAGCCTAAACGAATAAACCCAAACAAAAATTAGAGTAAAACATGCAATCTTACCCAAGTACTTGCCCTTGCCAAATCAATCCAACACCAGATACGACAAGCTCTACTTTATCCTACCAAGACTGCTGCCAGCCATATCATGATGCGTTTTATAATGAAGAAGTAGATGGTTCAAAAGTGGAAACAGCCGAACGGCTTATGCGTACGCGCTATAGTGCCTTTGTGCTCGTAAAGCCAGAGTATATCGTTAAGACCACAGTGCCTACGCAGCAAAGCTTTCTTGATGTCAATGCGATTGAGAGTTGGGCAAAAGAGACAGATTGGGCAGGATTAGAGATTGTAGAGCACACGCCAAAACTTGGTAAACGTCATGCACAGGTTGAATTTAAGGCTTACTTTAATGCAAAAGATAATACCGCTAGTTTAGAAGAAAAAGTACAGGCACACCATGAACTGTCTGCTTTTGTAAAGGTTACAAACAAAGCTAATCATGATGCGCGCTGGTACTTCTTAGATCCGACGATTGCGATGACTGTGACACAAAAGCAACCGTGTATTTGTGGTTCTGGGGAGAAATTTAAACGGTGTTGTGGGGGTTATTTGTAAGCTATGCTATGTCCACTCGTTTTTACTCAATTTTCCTAAGAAAAAACATTAGTTTAAACTTATCGAGTTTTAGTACAAGTTGTCATATATTTAGTTGGTGTATTCACAAACCTCAAGAGATAACTATGAAGCCATTATTCTTTGCAGCTTTTTTTGGTATTGTCATAGGACTATCGGGTTGTGCTACCTCATATAAAGCTCAAGGTATGAAAGGTGGCTTCTCAGATACTCCTCTTGCAAAAAACACGTATGCTGTCAATTTTCAAGGTAATGGTTATACTTCTGAGAGTAAAACAAGAGATTTTGCTCTTTTGATGGCAGCTGAAATAATGCAAAACAATAATTATCCTTACTTTATTGTTCTGCAAGGAGATACAAGTACCATTGCTAAGAACGTTGAATGGTCACAAACTCAGCAAAACACTTTGATAAATAGCTACAGTGGTGTAACACGCATCAATACATCAACATCTGCTCCTGTCACATCTGTAGTATCTAAACACGATACTCAAGTCGTAGTAAAAGGTTTTAATTTATCTAATGTTCCTCAAAATGCACTATCAACACAGCAAATTATCAGCTCAATCAAAGCAAAGTATAAAATAGATGATTAAATAAAGAGCGAATATAATTCAATCTAGTTAAAAGTTTATAGTCATACTTCTTAAAAAACTTTCTTAAAGTAGATTATTTCTATAGGAGTTTGACCATAACCTTTCGTTATCTTCTCTAATAACTCAAAATAGAAGCAACAGCTAAACACTCGCCCCAACCGCGCGTGCAATCGCAATGCCTTCGTCCACTGTTAAAAACTTGCGCTGGCTTGGGCTGTCTTTATAAATGACATCACCGTCTTGAAAAATTAAGCACTCATTGACGGCCAACTGTTGCCATTTTTCATTTTCAGTCAATGGCACAGTGACCAAAATCGTGACTTTATCTGTGTCTGTAGTCACATCACCAAAGTTAATCGCCATATCATCATCAGCCAGTTTGGCTTCACCAAATGGCGCTTTACGTGTGAGATAAAACAGCAAGCTACCCGCATAAGCCAGTTGCCACCTGCCATTCGATATTAAGCAATTAAATAACCCATTGGCAGAGAGATAGCGACACTGTGTGGTCAAAAAATTAAACAGCGTTTTGTCATCAGGACGCGACTTAAAGCTGCTTTTTAGACGATTGACCAAATAGCAAAATGCCATTTCAGAATCAGTTGAACCAACGGGCTGACAGTGTGAGGCATTGCCGTTGTCTTGTAGGCGCTGACAGCGTTTGATAAATTCGCTATTCATCTGCCCATTGTGCGCAAACACCCACTGCTCGCCCCAAACTTCACGGACGAATGGATGGGTATTTGCCAAACAGTTCTGCCCTTGAGTCGCTTTACGAATATGCGCGATGACATTCATGGCTTTGATTGGATAGTTATTGACCAAATCGGCGACTGGCGACAGATGGCTTGGACGATTGTCATGGAACAGACGCAGACCCGTTGAGTCATTTGCCGTTTCATCGTTAGCTTTGTCATTATTGCTGCATTCGCTGCGCTCAAAAAAGGCAATACCAAATCCATCTTCATGACTGTCCGTCATACCGCCGCGCTTGCGAAATCCTGCAAAGCTAAAGCCAATATCCGTTGGGGTATTACAGTTCATTCCTAAGAGTTGACACATTTATAAAGTACCGCCGTTATTGTCGTCTATTATTGAGTTGCCTTGGGGAGCATTACTTTGAGCGGCAGATAGCGCATCAAAGTCAGCATCACTCATTTCATCCAGTAAGGCGGCACCATCAGTTGGGATGGTATCCAAAATGCGCTGAGCTTCTGCCAGATCGGTACTTTCTACCCAAAGAACGATACCCGAGTTCATACCTGGGATAGCGCTTAGCGGTTGCAAGGACACGGTAATGCCGTTATTACGTAGTAGGTTGGCGTGCAGCTCACCCTGCATATTGGTATCGTAGCGCGCCAGTTTGTGCCAGTTATCAACTTGATCGGTCATGGGGTCGCCTCTAAGGTTTCGGTGCTAAAATTATTACTAGCATTGGTACTAGAATAAATGAATAAGCAATGCTTACGATAATTGATCTAGCATATATTCTTTGATAGCAAACTCACTACTATTTAATGTTTCCTGCGCTTGCTCAGTTTGCGAGATGCTGCTAAATACACCAACTATTTGATTGTCTGGTTTGCTTAATAGTACAAATACGGTATTTTGCGACTTTTCAACATGCGCCCAATGATAAGCGGCCAAGCGTTTCATCAAGTCAGGATTTTTGACCATGATGTTATCACCCGTACGGCCTTCGGTACGATTGTAGTGAATCACATTTAGGCGTAATAACCAGAAAATCACTGCCGCTTTTGCCAGCATAACAGGTAGTGCACGGTTTTCATCGTTATTTAACGGGCGTATCGATTCATAACCTTGTAAGAACGCCGCCATTTTACTGCGGTCAAAGTTAACGGATTCGCCTTGTTCTGCAACGCCCCACGTGGTACAAAAATCATTGATAGTAATGGCAATATCCATCACATAATGCTCGACACTGACTTCGGTGAAGTCCAACAGACCCGTCAAACGCGCTTCGCCTTTTTGTAGATTCCATAAGGTATTGTCGGCAAACATATCTAGATGACACAGGCCTTTTGGCAAGGTTGCCAGTGGTAATTCCGAATAAGAGCGCCAGATATCGCTCATCAGCTTAGCTTCGTCACCTGGCATAAACTGCATTTCACGGTCGCGCACATCTGCCCATGGGTACAAAGGCACGCCATATTGCTCACTTGGTTGTAGTGCTTGTAGCGTTTCATGCAGCATCGCTAATGCCGCGCCAATATCATGACACATTGCTTGCGTGGTTTGATCTGGATGTGAACCTGTTAGACACGGCACTAGCGTAATCGCTTTGTCTTCATAATGGATGACATAACGCTTATCATCGTTATCCGTTTGCGAACCATTTGATTCAACAACGGCTAGCGGCGCGGCAACTGGTAATTTGCCATTTAATTGATTAAGAATAACGGCCATTTTTTCGATATCAGCAGGTGGACGCTCTTCAAATAAAGTGAATACGTAAGAGTATGTACCATCTACATCGTCAGTCGTTTGAATAAACCAGTTTGAGTTTTTAATGCCTTGAGTGATCGGTATCGCGCGGGCAAACGACACGCCAAAGCTTTGGCAAAAGGCGGCAAACTGATCATCGGTTAACTGGGTATAGACGGACATGACATCTCACTTTTGGCAATTGAATAACAAGTTAAATAGAATAGATTTAGGCGGTAATGACAGCAATTGTACCGCGCATGATAAAACTATGGTGAAAAGCGTAATAATCTTGCGAAAACCTGCCTGAAATAGCAGTGATTTTGCTAGACTAGCGCCTATGAATTGATTATAAGGTGAAAGACCCTATGTTAGCAAAGCGTATCATTCCTTGCTTGGACGTTGACAATGGCCGCGTGGTCAAAGGCGTGCAATTTGTCGACATCAAAGATGCAGGCGATCCTGTTGAAGTAGCCAAACGCTACAACGAACAGGGCGCTGATGAGATTACTTTTTTGGATATTACTGCGACCAATGATGAGCGCGATACCACTTATCATACTGTTGAGCGCATGGCAGAGACGGTATTCGTTCCGCTGACTGTTGGTGGCGGCGTTCGAAAAATCGCTGATATCCGCAATTTGCTCAATGCTGGCGCGGATAAAGTTGCGATTAACTCAGCAGCCGTATTTACGCCGGAGTTCGTTGGTGAAGCCGCGCAGAAATTTGGTAACCAGTGTATCGTCGTTGCCATCGATGCTAAACGCGTCGCTGATATCAACGTCGATGGTATTGTCGTGCCACGTTGGGAGATTTTCACTCATGGTGGCCGCAAGCCAACGGGTATCGATGCCGTTGCTTGGGCGAGCAAAATGGCCGAGCTAGGCGCTGGTGAATTACTGGTCACCTCGATGGACGGTGATGGCACCAAAAAAGGCTACGACTTGGCGCTGATGCAGCAAATTACGAGCCGTGTTAATGTACCAGTTATTGCCTCAGGTGGCGTTGGTAACCTGCAACACTTAGCAGAAGGCGTACTAGAAGGCGGCGTAGATGCCGTACTTGCCGCCAGTATTTTTCACTTCGGTGAGTACACGGTATTGGAGGCCAAAGAGTATATGGCAGCGCAAGGAATACAGATGCGTCTTTAGCACGCTCGTAATATACAAATAAAACCCAAAAAAATGCTATCATAGCGCTAACCATTTATTTTCGTTCAATTAACTAGGGTAACGCCAAAATAATAGGCGACCGAGTCGATTGAACGCATCAGACTATTTAGCTATTTATTGACGCCTATATTTCAATTGAACGCTTATTAAGCAAAGGATTTTTTATGTCGAATATACAACAGCAGCGCAACGACGTGACTCATATCGATGGTAACCTACATCAAAACGCTGATGCTCGCATTGGTATCGTTGTTGGTCGTTTTAACGGTTTTGTCGTTGAGTCATTGGTTGATGGTGCAATCGATGCCCTACTCCGTCATGGCGTACTGGGCAGCAACATTACTGTTATTCGTGTACCTGGCGCATTTGAGCTACCACTTGTGGCCCAACGTGCTGCTGAATCAGATCGTTTTGACGCGATTGTGGCACTGGGTGCAATCATCCGTGGCAGCACGCCGCATTTTGATATTGTAGCTAGCGAGTCGGCCAAAGGTTTGAGCGCTGTGGCAATGGATTATAATATCCCTGTTGCTAACGGTATCATCACTACTGATAGCATCGAGCAAGCCATTGAGCGCTCTGGTACGAAAGCGGGTAACAAAGGCTCTGAAGCTGCAATGGTTGTACTAGAAATGATCGCTGTTTTGTCACAGCTAGATATTGATGACAGCATCGATGAAGCGTAAGCTTTAAAGCCCATATTTATTAGTTTAACTTGTGCTGCTATTTAATAATAACAGCACCTCATAGCACTAGCCAGCTATCGAAACAATTGGCTACTTTTTGAATTTTCGCCGTATTTCCATACCCTTTAAAGCTTTGAATCAGCATAGCTAAAAAGTTACTTTGCTAATTTATATTTTGACTGGGTATCATCTCAAAAATTTAGGTACAGACCCCCTATGACTGACCAACTCAAGCGCGCTATTAGCGCTGCGAAAACCGCACAAGCCAATGATGGACAAGCTGAAGCTACCCGTATAGCGAGCAGTAGTGCGGGTGATCAAACATTCGATATGAGTGAGTCTTCTTACAAGACCAGTCATACGGCTATTCGTAAGGCACGTCGCTTTGCGATGCAGGGCCTATACGAATGGCTCGTCACTGATCGCCGCTTTGATGTAGATGGTAAGCTTGGCTGGAAAGCCAATGCTCCGCACGATATTGCTGCTCGCACGCGTGCAACCAATGCCATGCATACCGTCCATATCGGTTATTATCATGAAATGATGCGCGACATTCCAGAGCAGATTGAAGCTCTCGATGCGCTTATCAGTCAGCATCTCGATCGTGAGGTTGATAAGCTAGATACGGTTGAGCACGCTATCTTGTTGATTGGCGCGTATGAGCTACAGAACCGTGTAGAGATTCCTTACAAGGTCGTGCTTGACGAAGCGATGAAGCTAAACAATCATTTTGGGGCGACTGACGCTCATAAATTGATCAATGCAGTACTGGATAAAATGGCTGGTGAGCTGCGCGCAGTCGAAGTGCAAGCAGATACTAATGCCAATCTACGTACGTCACAAAAAGCGGCGGCTAAACAGTCTGAAGCAGAACCAGTAGATAGCATCGAAACTGCTGCTGAAACAGAAAGCACGATCGTCGATGAGCCGACTGCATCAAATAAGCCGCGTATCAGTGCTAACAAAGCCAACGTTAAACGCAGTAGTGCCAGTAAAGCCAGTGCAAATATCAGTGACTTTAAGGCGAGTAAGAAAAACGCTAACGATACCAAAGACTAAGACTAGCCATGAACGAGTTTGAGCTGATTGAGCGTATATTCTCACAGATGCAGGCCACGCATGCACCATCAACTGGTATCGAAAAAGGTATCGGTGACGATGCGGCGGTGATAGCATTGCCAGCAGGATCACGCTTGGTTAGCTGTATTGATACACTGGTTCAAGGTCGTCACTTTTATGCTGACTGGCAAAGAGTCGACGAATTAGCATTTGCGATTGGCTATAAAGCCGTGGCCGTTAATGTCTCAGACATCGCTGCTATGGGTGCGACGCCGCATAGCATTATGCTAGCGCTGGCATTACCTGAACGTTTAGCAAATCACGCATGGCTCACTGAGTTTGCCAAAGGGCTGTTTCATGCATGCCAGCTGTTTGGCGTGACGCTGATAGGTGGTGATACCACGCGCAGTGAGCGTTTAGTACTTAGCATCAGCGCGCAAGGGTTGCTCGCTGCAGATACACCAGCCATTTATCGCTCAGGTGCACAAGTAGGTGATAAGGTTTATGTATCAGGCACACTTGGTGATGCCGCTTTCGCTTTACAGCATCCTGACAGCGCACAAGGTATCGAGTTAGCTCATCGTCTACACATGCCAACGCCGCGTATTTCGCTAGGTGCAGCATTGGCAAAGATGGGTGCCACAGCGATGATAGATATCTCCGATGGCCTTTACCAAGATCTTGGTCATATCTGTCAGCAAAGCTCTGTCGGCATGCGCATCCATTTAGATAAGCTACCGAGTAGCGAGTCATTATCTACTGTCGATTTGTCTGATCGCTTGTTAGGTCAGCTAGCGGGCGGCGATGATTATGAATTGGCATTTACTTTGCCTGCTCATATCAAACCGCCTATAGGCAACACGTCTGTCACTTGTATCGGTGAGGTAACTGCACTATCAGATCCTATAACGACAGATACCAAGTCTTCTGATAACTCACGTCTTGAACTGTTTTATCAAAATCAGCCAGTGACGCCAACTCAGCCCGCACCGTTTTTAACGTGGCCCAATCTTACTGGTTACCAACACTTTACAGGCTAATCCATGACTGACCACGACTTATCTAAGCCTGACATCCGTAAAGCAAATGACTGCCCACCATTACCGGTCGGTGCCAGTATGCTTGACCGTGTGGTTTATTGGCTCGGTATCGGTTTAGGTAGTGGTCTGCCGCGCCGTGCACCTGGCACTTGGGGTACTGTTGGTGGGTTAATTATTGCCATACCATTATTGAGTTTGGGCTTTGTGCCTTTTCTCATTTTAACAATTCTATCTTGTATTTTGGGCGTTTGGATTTGCGGACGCACTGCTGAGCTAATGCAAGGTCACGACGATCCGCATATCGTTTGGGATGAGTGGGCTGGTATTTGGATTACCCTACTACCCTTGTCTTATATGGGGATTGCTGACGATAACTTTTGGCAAAATGTGTCTCAAGAGCTTTCTATTTTCGCCATTGTTTTCGCTTTTATCTTATTTCGATTTTTTGATATCGTTAAGCCGCCACCGATTGGATGGGCTGATAAAAGGGTTGCTGGTGGGTTAGGCATTATGCTTGATGACATCATCGCCGGTATCATGGCAGCAGTAGTATGGGGAGCGGTTATGTTTGGTGTGCTGTTATAAGCTACCCATACTACTACGATACTGAATTGGCTATTCTATAATCGCTTATCCTAGCAACGTTATCAATTTGAAGGTTATTCTTCTGCATAGATAATTGATCTATTGTTAGCAGGTTGCATTACAAAGCCTGCACATCACAGTGTTTTTCTAACTGAACATTTGCGCTATAATCCAATATTATATTTTGTTACATTTGCGAGCCTATTATGACATCTCCTCTTTCTGTAATTATTTTAGCTGCCGGTAAAGGCACACGTATGCAATCGGCAAAGCCAAAGGTATTGCAGACATTGGCTGGGAAGTCTTTATTAGGTCATGTGCTAGATACTTGTCATCAGTTAACTGTTGATGAAACCATCATTGTTCATGGCTTTGGTGGCGATCAAGTAAAGTCAGAAATTACCAATCAATATACACAAGCACCGATTACTTGGGTTGCTCAAACTGAGCAATTGGGAACTGGCCATGCGGTCAAGGTGACACTGTCTGATTTACCCAAGTCAGGACAAAGTCTTATTCTTTACGGTGATGTGCCATTGGTCAGCTGTGAGACGCTAACGGCATTAAAAACTGCCAATACTAATGGTATGTCGATGCTGACGTTGACTGTCGATAATCCATTTGGATTGGGTCGTATTAAACGCGACCAAGCCGGTAATATTGAAGCCATCGTTGAACAAAAAGATGCTGATGCTGAAGAGCAAAGTATTAAAGAAATTAACAGCGGTATCTACTGCGTCGATAATGCATTACTGCACAAATATTTGCCTGAGCTTTCTAACGACAATGCACAGCAAGAATATTATCTGACGGATATCGTCAAAATGGCTGTTGCCGATGGTATTACTATCGCGGCAATTGAGCCTGAGCATACGTTTGAAATTGAAGGGGTTAATAATCGTCAACAGCTTGCTAGTCTAGAACGCACTTGGCAACGTAAGCTAGTTGCTGACTTACAAGAAGCTGGCGTACAGTTTGCCGACCCTACTCGTGTCGATATCCGTGGTACGTTAACCGCTGGTCAAGATGTGTTTATTGACGTTAATGTGGTATTTGAAGGTGACTGTACCTTAGGTGACAACGTCTATATCGAAGCAGGCTGTGTTATCAAAAATACCAAGATTGGTAATGCCTGCTATATCAAACCGTATTGCGTGATCGATCGTGCCGATATTGGTGCTGGTGTTGATATCGGGCCTTTTGCGCATTTGCGTCCTGATACCGTACTATCTGATAACAGCAAAGTTGGTAATTTTGTCGAAATTAAAAAGTCGACTATTGGTCAAGGCAGTAAAGTAAATCACTTAAGCTACGTCGGTGATGCAACAGTCGGTGCAGGCGTGAATATCGGTGCTGGTGTTATTACCTGTAATTATGACGGTGCTAATAAATCACAAACCATCATTGAAGATAATGCGTTTATCGGCTCTAATGCTAGCTTAGTCGCGCCAGTGACGATTGGCGATACTGCTACTGTGGCCGCTGGTTCTGTGATTACCAAAGATGTTGATAGTAGTGCATTGGCATTTGGTCGTGCGCGTCAGGTACAAAAAAATGACTTCCAACGACCCACTAAAAAATAATTGCTCATTGGTAATTTAATCGACCACAGTCATTGTTGAACTATTTTAAGCAGTACGGCAATCTTTGTGGTGCTGCTTCATCATATTTATCTGTTGATGATTCATCATTAGTGACCAACCAAATTTTTTGATCTTGCACCATTATATATTGAACTACTAAAATTTAAATCTAAGGAATAGCCATGTGTGGAATTGTAGGCGCCGTTGCTGAGCGAAATATCGCTAATATCTTACTTGAAGGCCTAAAGCGTTTAGAATATCGCGGCTATGACTCAGCTGGTCTGACCGTTATTCGTGATGGTGAACTACACCGTGAGCGCCAAGTGGGTAAAGTACAGGCACTGGTTAATGCCGTCGCTATCAATCCAGAGTTTTTTGATGGTCATATCGGTATTGCTCATACACGCTGGGCAACCCATGGCGAGCCAGCACAACGTAATGCGCATCCACACGTGTCAGGCAAGATTGCGGTCGTTCATAACGGCATCGTCGAAAACTACGCTGAGCTGAAAGAAGAACTAATAGCCAAAGGCTACGTATTTACTTCGCAGACAGATACAGAAGTTGTAGCGCATCTGATCCATGATATCTACAAAAAAACGCCTGACTTGTTAGAAGCAGTACGCACCATTATCCCGCTACTGCACGGTGCTTTTGCATTGGGTATCGTACACGTAGATTGCCCTGATGAGCTCATTACTGTACGTCTAGGCTCACCTTTGGTTATTGGTGTCGGCATCGGTGAGAATTTTATCGCGTCAGATCAGTTGGCATTGCTACCAGTGACTAACCGCTTTATGTATCTAGAAGAAGGTGATATCGCCAAATTAACTCGCAATAGCATTCAAGTTTATGCAGATGGTGTTGAAGTCCAACGTCAGATACATGAGATTGATGCAACCCAGCACAATGCCGATAAAGGCGAGTTCAAGCATTATATGCTCAAAGAAATTTACGAGCAGCCAGATGCTGTCGCTCGTACGATCGAGATGGCTCTGGATAATGGTGAAACGACTAAACTACGCGACGATTTTTTACAGCGTCATGAGGCACTGCTATCAGGTATTCGTCATGTACAAGTGATTGCTTGTGGTACCAGTTATCACGCTGGTATGGTCGCAAAATACTGGTTTGAGAGCCTTATCCGTATACCTTGTTCCGTCGAGGTTGCCAGCGAATTCCGCTATCGCAATCCTGTCGTCGTCGATAATACTTTGGTCATCTGTATTTCTCAATCTGGTGAAACAGCAGACACCTTATCAGCGTTACGTGATATCCAGAAGCAAACACCAGCAGGCTTAGTCAGCTTGGCATTATGTAATGTACCGACCTCATCGCTGGTACGCGAAACAGATATTTTCTTGCCGACGTTAGCAGGACCTGAGATTGGCGTCGCCTCTACCAAAGCATTTACCACTCAGCTTGTGGCTTTGATATTGTTGATATTAAAAGTTGGTGTCACGCAGAAACGCATGACTGACGAGCAGTTAAATACGTTATTAAGTGAGTTACATCAATTACCAGGACAACTCTACGCCAGCTTAAACCTTGATGCTCCTATCAAAACCATGAGTGAAAGCTTTGAAGATAAGAAAAGCTGTCTATTCTTAGGTCGCGGTCTACAGTTCCCGATTGCGCTAGAAGGCGCGTTAAAGCTAAAAGAAATTTCCTACATTCATGCAGAAGGTTATGCGGCAGGCGAGCTTAAACACGGTCCATTAGCATTGGTCGATAAAGACATGCCCATCGTCGTACTAGCGCCTAAAGACAGTATGTTTGATAAATTAAAAGCCAACATGCAAGAAGTGCATGCGCGTCATGGTGAGCTATTTGTATTCGCTAGTGAAGCCAGTCAAATGGTCGCGGAAGATAGATTGCACTTAGTGTATGTACCCGATGTTTGCGAGACGCTTGCCCCTATCGTCTACAGCGTGCCTGTGCAGCTGTTGTCATACCATGTAGCAGTAATGCGTGGCACAGACGTCGATCAACCGCGCAATTTGGCAAAATCAGTCACGGTAGAATAAGGAAAGTTACTCTACGCTAATCTGAAAAAGACATGTCATTGAGTAATTAACTATCATACCAAGTAATTACTTATCATACTGATTAATTACCTATCATACTATTGTATGATGATTGATCCTTTGCTATCTTGTATTAACGAGATGGCAAAGGATTTTTTTGTGAATAACAGAAATAGAAAAGGATCTACAACAACTGAGTCTTCGAAAGATTATCAGCCATTTATCAAAGTAGCTGATATATCCTCACTTGGAAGATCTCATCGTGTCTTTGGCCATAAGACTAAACGAACACATCACCTACTCTCTGATCTTGAGCTTGCAGTATTTTTACTTTTCGAGTGGCAAAGTAGTACTGAGGATATACAAGAGCAGTTCCCTTTAGATATCAACATAACTAAGCAAATTGCTGATGATGTAGGAATTAAACATCCATCTCAAAAAGGTGAGCTTAAAATAATGACTACTGACTTTTACGTCATATCTAAAAACATTAACTCAGTAACGTCTCAATTAGCGCTCCAAGCTAAATATAGCAATCATTTAGATGATAATAGAACTATAGAAAAGTTAGAATTAGAACGCAGATACTGGGAACAAAAAGATGTGGATTTCAAAATCATTACTGAAAAAGACATTCCTAGAGCTGTAACTGACAATATAAAATGGTTGTACCCCTCTAAGAATACTTATCTGATTACTATTGAAGAAAACGATTTCACTTTCTATTCAGAACAGATTATTGAAAGCCCTACTCTAAAAATCATAGATTTTTGTAAGAAAATTGACTCTTCTTACGACCACCCTCTTGGTACAGCATTAGGCAAACTAAAGAATTTAATAGCCCACGGTTATATCAGCTTTGATATACGAAAAGATTACCGAAAGATCGTTTGTGCTGAACTATCCATAGTAGATAAGGTTTATTCTAATTACATAGACAGGGAGCTCAAACATGCTTCGAATCAATGATGTTTATGACTATAAGCAAACGAAATTCAGGTTATTGAGTGAAATAACATCTGGATATATTTGGATTAATATTGATGACAAATCTGCCTTGCCAGAGTTTATAGACCGATTAAGCTTGAATGTACTCATTGAAGAGGAGGCTTGTATACTGACCCAGGATCCTTATGAGAATTTACGTTTGACTAATGAACCTAGCGCCTCATCACGAGCAATTAAGCGAGATAATAATTATGCATTAATATCTCCCATAATATTAGACCCAGATCACTATGAGGCAAACGTTAGAGGCCCATTAATTAATGATGTCTTAGCTCAAAATAAAACTACTAAACAAACTTTATATCGCTTACTAAGGAATTATTGGCAGAGAGGACAAACTCCTAATGCTCTACTGCCTGTGCGCACAAATAAGCGTAAAGATGGCAAAGAACGTCAAATAAAGAAGAAGCTTGGCCGACCTCGTATTTATAGCGATGGCAAAGGTATGATAATAACTGATGAAATTGCAAGGTTATTTAATTTAGTCATTAATCGTCATTTATTAAATCAGAGTAAGCATACGATAGGCTATGCATATCGTAAGTTTCAATCAATTTATCGTTCTAAATATCCTCAAATTGATGACACAGAAATCCCTACTATCTGGCAATTTAAATATCATTACGATACTAATTTTAATACATTAGAAAAGCTCAGAAGCCGCACTAATAATAAGATATTTAATAAAGACATACGCCCGCTACACTCAACAGTAAATACGCATATTCTAGGCCCTGGTTCAAAGTATGAAATTGATGCAACCATAGCAGACATTTATCTATTATCTGACTCTGATAGAGCTAGCATCGTTGGTAGACCAATTGTTTATTTGGTAGCAGATGTGTTTTCCAGAATGGTGGCAGGTTTTTATATAGGATTTGAAAACCCATCCTATGTAACAAGCGTACAAGCAATAAAAACAGCCGTCTGTGATAAAACAAGTATATGCAAAAAGTTTGGTATAGATATTTCTTTAGAGGATTGGCCATGCATCGGCTTACCTGAATCGATACTTGCCGATAGAGGAGAGTTACTAGGCTCTCAAATTGAAACGCTTGAGAAGAGCTTTTCAGTAAGAATTGAAAATACGCCCGCTTATCGAGGTGATTTGAAGGGTATCGTTGAAAGATACTTCCATACTATTCAAGCAAAATTTAAACCTCATACGACCAAAATGGGAGTAGTACAGGGTATAAAAGAAGTACGAAAAGGTGGACACGACTATCGCATAGATGCCACTTTAACTATTACAGATTTTACTAAAATCATCATAAATTCAATAATTATACATAATAAGTCTCATCTATTAGCTAGCTATGATAGAGAGGCTGATATGCCTCCAGATATGCCGCTTATACCAATTAAGATATGGAACTGGGGATTGCAAAATAGAACTGGTCAACTAAGAGCTGTCGATGCAGATAGCATTCATGTAGCCTTATTACCACGACATACAGCAACTATCTCGAACTTAGGTATAAAGTTGTTTGGTGTTTACTATACATGCTCTGAGATAATGCAACATGGCTGGCTACATCGCAAAGGTACTATTAAAAGACCTAGATCTATTCAGGTAGGATATGATTTAATTGATGCCTCAAAAATTTATATTTTTTATGAGGATAATAGTCTTAATTACTGGATTGGAACACTTGCAGATCGCTCAAGGGAGTTCAAAAACTGTAGTTGGTGGGAGGTATGGAAGGTTCAAAAGATACAAAAAGTAGCTAATGCAAAACAAGAAATGAAAAGCAGAATTGCTTTGACAGACTTAGAAAATAAAATACAGGCTATTTTAAAAGAGTCTGAAATGAAAAAGAATAACAGTAATGAATCTAAGAACTCCCGAATCTCAAAAATTAGAAGTAATCGAGATACAGAAAAAGCTTCAGAACGCCATCATCAAAAACAATCTAATCACATTAAAAACAAGACTCATTTGAAAGTAATCAAAGACGACTCTCCAAATTCCCCATCTGATGAAGATCTGGCACTAAGCAATCCGATTTATACATCATTGTTATTTGAGGATGAATGATATGCTATCGTCAAACACTGTTACAGCAGACTATAGAAAAACGGATATACCTCGATACAACGATAATCCATTTATTGAAGCACTACCTCCTATCGCTGAACCAAAAGCTGTTATTGAAGCCCTTAGAAGTCGTGTTGATATCGTATATTCAGATAAAAGTGCAAGCCCTACCAAGAGAGCCCATTTACTCGTAGGACTGATGAATAATTTTTTTCAGCCAATTGTTAGGCATGTCCAACTCGAGAGCAAACTTTCCATCATGCTACGTGAAGGTTATGTGGGGAGGAACTTACATGGTGGTAACCTAGCTCAATCTCTACAAGAAGGTTATAGAAGAATTAAAGATGGTGAAGCAGAAAGCTTTCAGTACGGTTCTCTAGAATCCACAGCTAGCAGCCTAGCCTTTATAGGTTGCTCAGGAAGTGGAAAAACCACCACAATCAGTCGTATCCTTAATACCTATCCCCAATGTATCTACCATACAAAACACAACTTCACTCAAATCGTATATTTAAAAATCGATTGTCCACACGATGGTTCTCTAAAAAGTCTCTGCCTACATTTTTTTCGTGCTATTGATAAGGCATTGAGCACAAACTACGAAAAACGATATGGTCAAAAAAGAAATAGTATTGAAACACTAATGAGTTTAATGGGGCAGCTGGCGAACCATCATGCTATTGGCTTATTAATTATCGATGAAATCCAGCATTTAAGTATTAGTAAATCTGGTGGTAGCGAGAAAATGTTGAATTTTTTTGTGACGCTAGTTAATACGATTAATTTACCAGTCGTTATGATCGGTACACCCAAAGCTCGTTTTATATTTGACGAAGACTTTCGTTCTGCTAGACGTGGTGCTGGAATGGGTTCTGTATTTTGGGAACAAATGAAACAAGGAAACTGTAAACATTCCTCTCAGGAATGGCATTCATTTACAAATACGCTGTGGAAATATCAATGGCTAAATCGGGCTGAGACTGAGTTATCCAAGGAAATACGCGATGTATGGTATGAATTATCACAAGGTATTTTAGACATTGTCGTAAAAATATTTGTGTTAGCTCAATTTAGAGCAATAGAATCTGGCATTGAGAAAATTACAGTCAGAGTATTACAAACAACCTATGAAGAAGACCTGAAACCGATTCACCCAATGATAAAAGCCTTACAGTCAGGGGTCGCTAACCGTATCGCACAGTATTCAGATCTTGTCACTCCAGAAGTTGATCAAAAAATACTACAGTTCCAGCAGCGTATTAATGAAAAGTTAGATGATATAGACGATGAGGCTATTTATCAGGGTGATGAATCAAGCATCAGATTGCATCGTTTACTCAAGGATACAGGGTGTGATTCAGAGCTACTTCCTACTGTAATAACACAAATCGTAGCAACACACCCTAATACTGAGACGCTACAACTCCTTGTCATGGCAGCTCAACAGTTAAAGGATTTACAGGCTAGTACTTCAATACCAGATGGAAGCAATTACAGTAATATTATAAAAGCGCAAAAATCAAAACTTATTAGGAAAAATGATTGGCAAAAACTTGATAACAATGACCTTAGATTCCTATATAGCCAAAAGTCTGAATCACTACCGTTTTATGACTACTTGAAGAGTAGTCATAAGATAGTCTTTGACTTTAATAAATGGTTAGAAGCTATCTAAAATGCTTAACTTTCCCATGCTTTATGAAGACGAGCTAATTTATAGCGTCATTGCTAGAGCTGGTGTCAGAGCTGGTATTACGAGCCCAAAACAGCTGCTTGATGAAGTTTTTGATAATCGAAAAGTGATCGCCACAATTGATTTACCTAATCAGATATCTGCTATCGTAAAGTTATATCATGGCCATCAATATAAAATAGAGAGCTTAATCTATAGCCATACCCTATTTCCTATTTACGCACCATTTATTCCTGAAGATAGACGCAAACAATGCCTGACATGGATGAAAGATGAGTCACAAGGTTCCGTACATCTAGCAGTGGGACTGAATGCCTCCAGAGTACCCGCACCTAAAAAAGTACGCTACTGCCCCTCTTGTTTTAAAAGCCAGTTGGAGAGTTTAGGTGAGTGTTACTGGTCAAGACTGTGGCAAATACAAGGAGTAAATTGCTGCCTTGAACATGGCACTCTAATCGACTCTGAGCTTGATTTTCGTCCTAGTACACGACATTCATATGTTTCAGCCAATTTTGAAGATAATGCTGCCATCGTTCAAACCAATGCGTCCGAAACAGATATTTTTATCACCCATAAAGCCCTAGAGTTGTTAACCTTACCGCCTTTACCAACTCCTAGCTATGAACAATGGTCTCTGTTTTACAAAAACTTAGCCTTGTCGGCCAATTGTAATAGAGGCTCGGGACATTTCGACTTTGATAGTATCGTAAATAAGTTGTTAGATAGATGGAGTATCAGTAGTCTACGTCAATTCAACTTGCATGATTTAGATGCAGATAATAGCTGGTTACGTTCAATATTTCGTAAACACAGAAAAAGCTTCAGCTACCTTCAGCATCTTATTGTCATTGAAGCATTTATTGACCGGAACTGGTATTTTAAAGAGATTATGTCGCACGTAAGCGCGCTAAGTATTGTAGTAGCATAATTAAATCGGACCACGCTTAAGAGGTTATACTAACCCAAAAGAAGGAACATAGTATGACTAGCAACCGCAGAGAATATACCCGAGAATTCAAATTAGAAGCTATCAGCTTAGTCGTTGATCA
>Ga0208300_100118_pt1 | contig 86706 bp, 72 predicted proteins | sample 23_taG_FD_184096 | JGI IMG/M metagenome (GOLD analysis project Ga0208300, IMG submission 184096) | Marine viral communities from Cariaco Basin, Caribbean Sea - 23_WHOI_OMZ (SPAdes) (version 2) | ecosystem: Environmental > Aquatic > Marine > Oceanic | place: Caribbean Sea: Cariaco Basin...
TATCTGGGGCTATTATCAAACTGTGAGACCCCATACTTTCAACAATTACTTAACACCATTAGAAACAGAGAGACGCTATTTTAACAAAAACCTCTTATCAGGTGTCCTAAATTAGTTGACCACTACAAGGTGATTCTGGTAACGAGTATGGATATATTGATAATTTTGATCCTAATGGTACCTTTAAATACACAGGTGAAGGACAAGAAGGTGACATGAGAATGTCTAAAGGTAATTTAGCTATTCACGATCATCAAAAAAACAATAAAGAAATTCTACTTTTTGAATATACATCACGAGGTTTTGTACGGTTTTTAGGAACATGCAATTATGTTTTCCACCATATTGAAGAGCGGCCAGATAGAAATGGTAATCTTCGTGAAGCTATCGTTTTTCATTTAGATATAGTTAATACTCAAAATATTGATGCAGTTCAAGCTCTAACTTCCGAGATAGTTGAATCTCCCAAAGCTATGTACATTACTAAGCCTAGCAAAGGTCATTCATTACAGAAATTACGAGAGATTGCCTTGAGTGCAACGCCAACCCAAGCAAGTACACAAGAGAAAATCCAGTCTATCCAAAACCGTAGTGCGGCAATTAAATTTTATGCCAAGAGAAGAGCTAATGGTATATGCGAAGGATGTAATGAGATAGCTCCATTTAAAACTAAATCTGGACCTTACCTTGAAGTACACCACTTAACTAGGTTGGCAGACGGTGGGGCAGATTTACCTCAAAATGTTATCGCGTTGTGTCCTATATGTCATCGAAAAGCTCACTACTCTCTAGATCATTTAGAGTTCAACAGTAAATTAATGGATACAGTTATTGCTATCGAAGCTCGTCTAAACCAATAAGATACTTGTAACAACCAAAAAAAGCACCCAACTAAGTTGAGTGCTTTTTTATTTACGACAAGCTGTATATCAATTCAAAAAATCTGAGTTAAAAAGCTATTTAGATAAGTTTACGTAGTCTAAGATGGTAACAAGGCAACCGAGCGCAGATAGTACGTGGTTGTACATCTAGCGAGGTTAACACCGTTACCGTTTAGAATACTTAAACGATTTATTCCCACTCAATCGTAGCAGGCGGCTTGCTCGATACATCATAAGTCACGCGTGATACTTCAGCGATTTCATTCATGATGCGGTTCGATACCGTCTCGATCAAATCATACGGCAGATGCGCAAAGCGAGCCGTCATAAAGTCTACGGTTTCAACCGCACGTAGCGCGATTACCCATGCATATCGGCGACCATCGCCGACCACACCGACAGATTTTATTGGTTGGAATACGGCAAATGCTTGCGCCGTTTTAGCATACCAGCCTGAACGCTCAAGCTCTTCCATAAAGATGGCATCAGCTTGACGCAAAATATCTGCATATTCTTTGGTCACTTCGCCCAAAATACGCACGCCCAAACCTGGACCTGGGAACGGATGGCGATTGATCATTTTAGGCGGCAAGCCAAGCGTGATACCCAGTTTACGTACTTCGTCTTTGAACAAATCACGTAGCGGCTCAATCAGCTTAAATGCCAAGTCATCTGGCAAACCACCAACGTTATGATGGCTCTTAATCACATGTGCTTTACCTTGATGCGACTTGGCTGACTCAATCACGTCAGGGTAAATCGTACCCTGTGCTAAGAACTCAACGACTTTACCATCGCTTTGCTCGCTTACTTGACGGGCGCTTTCGGCGAATACGTCAATGAACGTTTTACCGATGATTTTACGTTTGGCTTCTGGATCAGACTGACCTGCCAATGCGTTTAAGAACAAATCTTCTGCATCCACACGAATCACTTTAACGCCCATGTTTTCTGCAAATACTTGCATCACTTGGTCGCCTTCATGCAAGCGCAATAGACCGTTATCGACGAACACACAAGTCAGCTGATCGCCGATTGCTTTGTGCAATAACGCGGCAACGACTGAACTATCAACACCGCCCGATAGACCTAGCAATACTTGCTTGTCACCGATTTGCTCTTTTAACTGTGCGATACGCATATCAGCGATATTGTCTGGCGTCCACTCACCTGCACATTCACAGATTTGATGAACGAAACGACCAAGCAGCGCTTGACCTTGTAGCGTATGCGTCACTTCTGGGTGGAACTGTAGGCCGTAGTATTGCTTGTCATCATTGGCCATAATCGCGATCGGACAGCTTGGCGTGCTAGCGATGATGTCAAAGCCTTCAGGTACTTCAATGACCTTGTCACCATGACTCATCCAAACGTTTAGCTTGGCAGCCGCGCCGTCAGTCTTGCTGTCTTCGATACCGTCAGTCAGCTGCGAGTGACCATTTACTTCGATAGTCGCCGCACCAAACTCATGGATATCACTGGCATGAACTTGCCCGCCGAAACGATCTGCCATCGCTTGCATACCGTAGCAGATACCTAGTACTGGCACGCCTAGATCAAATACCGCATCGTTGATACGTGGGCTGTTTTCTGCGTGGACGCTCTCAGGGCCACCTGACAAAATGACGCCTTTTGCGCCAAAATCGATGATGCGCTGAGTGTCGATATCATAAGGGAACATCTCACAAAACACCCCAGAATCGCGCACACGGCGAGCGATTAACTGGCTATATTGCGAGCCAAAATCGAGGATTAAGATGCGATCTTCTTTGATTGCAGGAGTGGCAGCAGCAGTGGTCATAAATCGATATCCATCAATAGATAAATTGGTGCCCTATTTTAACAAGTTTACGCCCTCTATTGGCTATTAGATGGTTAATTATTCACGATTATTATTCGCGCATACCCTCAATTTGAATAATTACTCTCTAAGCAATGATAAAAATAAGCAAAGAGTAGACAGCAAACCCAATTATGAGCAAACTATCTTCCTCTCTGTTCATCAGCCATTTACTAGGTTTACTACGTAGCATCACCCAACGCTGCATGCATACGAGTCAACCCTTCTAATAGCAATGCTCTAGGACATGCAACATTAATCCGCATTTTAAGATGCCCTTCCTCACCATATTTGAACCCCGCACTCAACTCAACCTTGGCAGCGCGAAGGGTGTCATACAGTGCTTGATCGTCTTCAGCATACGCTGAGCAATCTACCCAAATTAAATACGAGGCTTCTGGGCGCATGATTTTAATATCAGGCAAATGCTCATTTAAAAACTGCATCGTCAATTCAATATTGATCTCGATATAACTAAGCGCCTGCTCTAGCCACTCACCGCCGTGCTCATAAGCACTACGCATGGCCGTATAAGCAAATAAATTCAGCTCGTACTCATCATTTAACTGCTGCTGCTGACTGATTTTTTTGATTAGCGCTTTATCTTTAGCAAATATCATCGAGCCTTTGATACCTGCGATGTTGAAGGTTTTGGTCATCGAAGTCAGGCTGACTACATTGTGCTCGTAGCCTTCTGCCAGCGTTAGAAATGGCGTAAACGTATGACCAGTCAGGGTTAAATCTTGATGAATCTCGTCACTAACAATCGCCACATTGTGCTTTTTGCAAATCGTAAGTAGCGCTTCCAGCTCGTCCCTCGTCCATACACGCCCGCCAGGATTATGCGGATTGCACAGTAGATAAAGCTTAACCTTATGCTCGATTATCTTGGCTTCGATATCAGCCAAGTCCAGATGATATTTATCTTCGACTTCCTTTAATGCAGAGAGTACAAGCTTGCGACCATTTTGCTCAACCTTAGTCATAAAAGGCGTATAGATAGGATCGTTGACCATTACGGTCTCGCCTACCTTAGTAAAGACATTCATCATCAGCGCTAGGCTTGGCACGACACCCGGGGAAAACAAGATATTTTGCTTCTCTAACTGCAAGTCATAACGACCACCATGCCAGTTAATAATCGAGTCGTATAAAGCATCAGTAGGCTTGGTATAACCCAAGATACCATGCTGCATGACTTGCTCAACCGCGCTTAATATCGGTGCAGCAGCCTTAAAATCCATATCTGCTACCCATAGCGCAATCGTGTTATCGCTATAGTGCCACTTGAGTGAGCCAATATCGCGTCTGTCGATTATTTCATCAAAGTTATATTGCATTGGTACTCTTCTTATTTAGAATAATAATGGTTTGGAACGTCGAAAACACAGCGCAATATGTGCACTATATTATCAATATACGCTACGCTATCTGCTCTAGTAGATTAAGGCGCATTCGTTTTTTTACAAATAATTAAAGTGATTTTAGACCTTAATTATCCATTTATCGGCTTAAATAACCTTCAAAGATATAAAGTAAACATTATTTCAATAATGGTTAAAAAATAATGCTACATTAAGGTTTCGGACTCTATCTATCATAAAGTTATTTGTGCCAGAGTGCGCTGATGTTGCCATGATTATAATCTATCAACATCTACCCAAACTATCTAATAAGCCATTAAGGCTAACAAAAAGGAATGAAGAATGAAAATGGACTTGTTACCGAAATCAGTACTAAAGATTAGTGCCCTCACCTTTGCCATTGCCGCAACCGCTTCTTGCACTGCTATGGCAACAGGAACTGACCATCAGACTGCAAACGCAACTAGCAGCACTGCTATCACTCTCGGCAATGCTGCCACGACTAGCGGCACCAATGATACCGTTGCCATCGGTAGTCAGGCCAATGCAGGATTAAACTCAGCTACTGCCGTTGGCGGTCAAGCTAACGCTGCTGGTCTAGGCTCAACCTCTATCGGCTGGCAGTCAAAAGCCACCGCTGAACGTGCACAAGCGTTTGGTCATCTAGCCAATGCAAGCGGTATGCGCTCTACCGCTGTTGGTGAAGCGGCTATGGCACAAGGCGCAACTTCGGTGGCGGTCGGTAATAAATCTATGGCAGGCGGCATGAACAGTATCGCTATCGGTAGCGAGGCGAAAGCATCCAAAGACAACCAAGTCGTCCTAGGTAACGCTGGACAAGTGCAGTCGAGTACCGCAGCACAATCAGGTACGGTCAGAATCGTCACGATCGATGACAACGGCACTTTGGGTACTATGATGGTTGACTACTACCAAAAAGCTAAATAATTATAGTTGAGTGGTCAACACTGACGCTATTGTATAGTCTAATCCAAATAAAACCGATACAACCCTATTAACAATTGCATTTAATGAAATAAACGATGACTTATTCAATAGACTATCGCAAACAGGTACTTTCTAGCATCACTGATGGTATGACCATACGAGAAGCTGCGCTATTTTATGGACTTAGCACCAGCACCATTCACAGCTGGCAGAAGAAATTAGCGCCTAAAACAACCAGAAATAAAGCACCGACTAAAATACCTGATGACGCATTGATTGAAGACGTAAAAAGATACCCAGATGATTATAACTATGAAAGAGCTCGTCGCTTGAACTGTAGTAAAACGGGCATCTTTAATGCTTTAAAGCGTCTTGGTATCAGTCAAAAAAAAGACCTTGGAACATCCAAAAGCGTGTCCGATAAAAAGAGCGATATTCCAGAGTAGGCTTGATCGCTTTACGCAGCAAGGCTATCCCATTGTCTATATGGATGAAAGCGGCTTTGAGGCTGAAACCATTCGTTCTCATGGCTATGCACCGATTGGTAAACCCTGTATCGATAGCTACAACTGGCAAGCTTCGAGACGTACTAATGTCATCGGAGCTCTCTATGAAAAAATGCTATTTGCGCTTGATTACTTTGAACACAATATTAACAGCAGCATATTCTACCACTGGTGCAAATACACGCTAATCCCAAGTCTTAAAACTAAATGCGTGATTGTCATGGATAATGCTCGATTTCATAAGAGTAAGCGTATTCAAAAGCTACTTAATAGACATGGTCATCGTATTTTATGGCTGCCGCCGTACAGCCCTGATCTAAACCCTATCGAGAAAAAATGGGCACAGGCTAAGTTTCTACGCCAAGGATGGATGGAGAATAATCTACCTAAACTGTTTCATGATATGGGCTGTATCGATTTTATAAAGACTTAACTATAGTCAGTCATACTCGATAAAATAAAAAAACCTCGCGATTGCGAGGTTTTTTTAGATGGTATGTTCGACTAAATATGATCTATACGGAAGTTTAAAATATAACTGCACATATCGATCTTTTATCTTTTGCGTATGAGAAATAGCTCTTAAACTATACTAGTATTAACGCCCCCTAAACTCAGCCTCACGTCTTTCAACCATCGCCATCACACCTTCTTTTGCATCTTCTGAATGAAAGAGCGGCGGCAGATAACTATGGATATTGGCCAATGCCGTCGCTGCGCCATTACGGCTGGCATCTTGTGCAGAAGATAAAGCCCCTCTCACACCCAAAGGCGCAGCTTTACAGATCTCTTGCGCCAGCTTCAATGCTCGCTCGTATTCAGACCCATTTGCTACTACTTCACTGACCAAATTCAGTCTATCAGCCGTTTGCGCATCGAATGCTTTACCAGTGAGTAGATACGGCATGGCTTTTTGCCAGCCTGCTGCTGCGACAAACCGTACCGTCGCACCGCCAAATGGCATAATGCCTCGCTGGACTTCCATTTGAGCAAAGTTGCAGTTATCACTAGCGATGACCACATCACTATTTAGCATCAGCTCGATAGCTACCGTAAAGCAAGTACCTTTTACCGCGACGACCACAGGTTTGGTACGTAGTTTCCCGCTAATGCCCCATGGGTCGATTTGATCGTCATTAAACTCAAACACACCATCGTTTAGCTTGTCTTGTAGCTCTACCAAATCCAGCCCAGCGGTAAAATGATCACCATGCGCAAATATCAGCGCACAGCGTAAATTGTCGTCTTGCTCGTAGCGTGTCATCGCGTCAGATAACTGACCAATCATATGACTGTCAAAGGCATTGCGTTTGTTGGCACGATTTAGCCCGACAAGGCAAACATGGCCTTGCGTGTTATAAGTGATGCGGTTTTCTGTGGCGTTACTATCCGTAGTCATGGTTCCATCCTTGTTAAAGTAATTATTGGAATATAATGAGTGGTTATATAGTCGAATCTCGATACTTTATCGGTAGAGATTGAGCGATAAGTCACCTTTAATATAGACACCCTCGTTCTATAACACAAGCAATAGAGATGACTCGCATAGTGCAAAAATCGATAAAAGTTGACCTCATTTACGATAAGTGCAACTATGTTGCAGGTCTAAATATGGTTCAGAGTATTTTATGGAATTTTGGCACGGTTTTTTGCTCATCACTAGCGTACATCTATTGGCTGCGGCCTCACCTGGCCCTGATTTTGTCTTAGTCTCGCAGCAGACATTAGCAAAAGGTCGACGCACAGGTTTGATTTGTAGTCTCGGTATTACCTTAGGTCTTGCCGTCCATATTATCTATTCTGTATTAGGACTGGCGACTGTCATTGCTCATTCGCAGCCATTATTGACTACTATTAAATGGTTGGGGGGCGGCTATCTGATTTACTTAGGTTGGCAAGGTATCCAAGCTAAGCCTAAAAAACCAGCAGATTTAGACACAGCTCACCTTTTAGAAAAAACACATCCTTTAGAAAAAGCAGATTCACAAGTAGGTTCAAGTGCTCACGTTTCGCAAGATTCGCTTACTAGCCAGACCACACCTACAACCAAAGAAACCTCTATCAAAAAATCGCCTAGTAATGGCGAATCTACCTTTGCCACGTTGCGTCGCGGATTTCTTTGTAATGTCTTTAATCCAAAAGCACCTGTCTATTTTGTAGCCATTTTTACTCTTGTATTGTCGCCTGATATACCGCTTTGGCAATTGGCTATTTATGGTGTATGGATGATGGTGTTACAGATGGCATGGTTTAGTACGGTCGTCATGCTACTTTCTATCCCTGCGGTACATCGACGCTTCCAAAGATTTGAGCATTGGATCGACCGCGTATTGGGTACTGCGATGATCGTATTAGGGCTTAACTTGATATTGCGTCATCGATAAGCGACCGATAAAGCGCGGATAAACAATTAGCAACCTGCGAAATCTGCTACACTGGTTACTTATATCCATATATCGTAGCCTGACATTATGACAAGTAAGCCCATGACCCGTAACCCTGCAAATAGTAAACACAGAAACAGATCTCCTGCGACCGCGAAGAAACTCGGTCAGCTGCACCCACGTAACCCGCACCAAGGTCGTTATGACTTTGCGGTATTGACTCGCGCCTTACCTGAGCTTGCTGACCACACCATTACCAATCCTAAAGGTGAGTCGACGATTAACTTCTCTGATCATCAGGCTGTTCGCGTGCTGAATAAAGCACTGTTGGCGAACTATTACGGGGTTAAATTTTGGGACATTCCTGAAGGCTATCTATGTCCGCCTATTCCTGGACGTGCCGATTATATTCACTATATCGCGGATTTACTGGCGCAAACCACTCACGTAAATGCTGATAATACACCGCCAACAGGCAAAGAAATTCACGCCCTTGATATCGGTACTGGTGCCAGTGCTATCTACCCTATCGTTGGTAGTCAGAGCTATGGCTGGCGCTTTACAGCAAGTGACATTGACCCTATCTCGGTCAATACCGCAGCGCTGATTTGTGAAGCCAACCCAAAACTAAAGAGTGCGGTCAAAGTAAAGCTGCAGCCTGAGCCTAAATTTATCTTTAAAAACATCATTGGTCGTCAAGACTATTTTGATGTCGTGGTTTGTAACCCTCCGTTTCATGCTTCATTAGAAGAAGCGATGGAAGCCAATAGCCGAAAGCAACATAACTTGCAGCGCCATCGTGGTAAGAATGAAAGCGAGCAAATCAGCCGCAGTTCAACCAAATCAGGCAACGCTGCGCAAAACCTGAACTTTGGCGGTCAGCACAAAGAGCTATGGAGTGAAGGTGGCGAAATTGCGTTCTTGACTAAAATGGCAAAAGAAAGCCATAGCTTTGCAGAACACGTTGGTTGGTTCACAACCTTAGTATCAAAATCTGAAAACGTTAAGCCATTGCAATTGTTATTAAAGCAGCTAAACGTCGCTCAAATGCGTATCATCGAAATGAGCCAAGGTCAAAAGAGTACCCGTGTACTGGCGTGGCGATTTGATAATGATGAAGAGTAATCACTAAGCAAAATCACTAATTTGAGTTTCACGTGAAACAAAAAAGCACCGTTTTGATATTCAAAGCGGTGCTTTTGTATAAATACTCAGTAAGAATCTAAATAAATTAGCTAAAAAACATCACTTTTAGACCAATCGCAATAAGTACGATACCGCCCAATGCTTCAGCTTTATCTTCTAGCCATGTGCCTGAGCGACGTCCCAAATAAACCCCGATCCAGCCAAATATAGCGGTTACTACAGCGATAATCAAGCAAGCTAACCACGCGTTCAGTGCCAATAAATTCAGCGTAAACCCTGCCGCCATTGCATCAATACTAGTTGCAACCGCTAACGTAAACATGGTGCGGTGATTGATATGTCCATGCTTACTCGTGGCTATTACTGTGTCGCTATCAGTGTTAATAGCATCATCATTGACGTCCAGATCATCACTGTCATCATCTGACTCATCAGCAGTAAACACTTCGTAAAGCATTTTCCCACCTAGAGCAATCAATATAGTACCGCCAATCCAAGGTGCAGCAGCGGCCAACCAACCCAACATTGCCGCACCTAATAAGTATCCGATAAGAGGCATGACACCTTGAGCAATACCAAAGTAAAGCGCAGCATAGATAGCCAAGCGCAGTACATATTGATGACTGTATTTTTGAGCCTTAGCACCCAACCCTATCGACACTGCAAATGCATCCATCGCTAAAGCAATAGCGAGTAAAATTACTTCAATCATTTGATTTCCACAGATTGTAATTATTAGGTAATAGCAACACTAACAAATGAGTTTCACGTGAAACAAAAATACCGCCTTGAATATTAAAGCGGTATTTTTATAAATTGTCAGTAACCAGTTTTAAATTTAGATATCTAAGTTCGATACTGTTAGCGCATTCTCTTCAATAAAGATACGACGCGGTTCAACGTGATCACCCATTAAACAGGTAAACATATGGTCAGCAGCGATAGCATCTTCGATCGTAACGCGTAGCATACGACGGTTTTCAGGATCCATCGTTGTATCCCACAGCTGGTCGGCGTTCATCTCACCTAGCCCTTTGTAACGCTGGATAGCTAGACCACGACGCGCATCCAGCATCATTTGTTGCCATAGGTAATCAAAGTCACGTACTGGGATATCTTTCGTTGTGCCCGCACTTGCTTCACGGCGAATAAAGGCATCGCTCTCAAGCAACGTATTCCATTCGCTTGATAAACGTAGCAACTTGCTATACTCACCAGAGTTGATGAAGCTAGCATCTAGCAGATAATGATGCGCCAGTTGATGCACGTATACTGTGACGCGTGGTAGCCACTGTGCCTTGGTAGATAAAGCTTCACTATCTGACGCTTCGCCTTCTGCGGTACCTACTACTGGCGTCATACCCAATAAATCTGCTGCGGCTGCGTCCATATTTTTTGGCTGCGGCGCATGGATATTAACCAATTCAATTTCAGGGCTTAGATCGCTACCGAAGTGATCCAGCTTAGTCTGCATCGCTGCTTTCCAATCCTGCATGGCAGACTCATCATAAGTCATGTCAGTGCTAAGTTTTGGCGTATGCGTCAATGCGTCCAAAATTACCGCTGGGAAGCGAATCTGCAAACGCGCTTTGATCAACTGCGTTTGGTTATAGTCATTAAGCAGTGTCTCAAGCGCTTGACCAGTAATCGCAGGTGCATCAGCACTGATATGCAGCTTGGTATTGTCAATTGTTGAAGACAATAGATACGCTTTAAGCGCTTCGTCATCTTTTAGGTATAACTCTTGACGACCTTTTTTTACTTTGTATAGCGGCGGCTGAGCAATATATACATAGCCGCGCTCGATCAATTCAGGTGTTTGACGGAAGAAGAACGTCAATAGCAAGGTACGAATATGCGATCCATCAACGTCGGCATCGGTCATGATGATGATTTTGTGGTAGCGTACTTTGTCAGGATTATACTCATCAGGACCAATACCACAACCTAATGCAGTAATCAGGTTACCCACTTCAGCAGATGATAACATCTTGTCAAAACGAGCACGCTCGACGTTTAGAATCTTACCTTTTAGTGGCAAGATTGCTTGCGTTTTACGGCTACGACCTTGTTTAGCTGACCCACCTGCAGAGTCACCCTCCACAATGTATAGTTCAGATAATACTGGATCTTTTTCTTGGCAATCAGCCAACTTGCCAGGCAGACCTGCAATATCCAAAGTGGTCTTGCGACGTGTCATTTCACGTGCTTTACGAGCCGCATCACGTGCACGCGCTGCTTCCATAATTTTATTAGCAATGGCTTTACCAGTACTTGGATTTTCTAATAGATAATCGTTAAATTTATCGTGCATCGCAGATTCGACAGCAGATTTTACTTCGCTTGATACTAGCTTATCTTTCGTCTGGCTTGAGAACTTTGGATCTGGTACTTTAACAGAGACGATTGCCGTTAAACCTTCACGAGCATCATCACCAGTTGCAGCTACTTTTTCCTTCTTAAACAAGTTCTCGCGATCCATATAGCTATTTAAGCCACGTGTCAGTGCTGAGCGGAAACCAGATAAGTGAGTACCACCATCTTTTTGCGGAATATTGTTAGTGAAGCACAATACTTTTTCGTTATACGTATCTGTCCACTGTAGCGCGACTTCTACGCTAATACCATCATCTTGCTGACTGGTAAAATGAAAGACTTCATTGATACCGTCTTTACCAGCATTAATGTAGCTAACAAACTCTAGCAAGCCACCTTTATGCTCAAACTCGTGACGCTTATCAATACGCTCATCAGTCAAAACAATACGCACACCAGAGTTCAAAAATGACAGCTCACGTAAGCGTTTTGCCAAGATATCGTACTCAAAGATAGTACCGGTAAACACATCACTGCTAGGATAAAAACGGATTTGTGTACCCGTCTGATCAGTTGCTTCCATCTGTTGGATATCGCTATCAGGTACGCCATCAGTATAAGTCTGATGATAATGATAGCCTTCACGCCAGATATTCATCTCAAGCTTTTGAGACAGAGCGTTAACTACTGATACACCTACACCGTGCAAACCACCTGACACTTTATAGCTATTGTCATCGAACTTACCACCTGCATGCAAGACCGTCATAATAACCTGCGCCGCTGATACACCCTCTTCTGGATGAATATCAACAGGCACACCGCGACCGTTATCCATCACACTGACAGATTCATCTTCGTGAATAACGATATCAATCTGATCGCAGTGACCAGCAAGCGCCTCATCGATAGAGTTATCCACTACCTCAAAGACCATATGATGCAAGCCTGTGCCATCATCGGTATCGCCGATATACATACCAGGACGCACACGTACGGCCTCTAACCCACGCAATACGCGAATATCTTTAGAACTATAATCAGAAGGTAACACTTCTGAAACTACCGTAGGCACAGCTGCTTCAGTAGCACTGTCGTCTATCAATTGCTCGTGGTCAATAGGTAATGAATCACTCATGTACATTCCTTAATCTAGCCATAATCAGCCATTTACGATTAGCGCACTTATAAAAAGTCCGCTACATAGTGGCATCTTAGAATTAACGTCTATTATTCATAATCTAGAGTGCATATGAGCAGCTAAACCACTAACCACCGTTAGCCTTAAAAAAGGCTGCACAGAGATAAAGTCAGTAAATTACTTATTAGTAATAGTCTTTGTTTTTCTAACCTTTGTTAAAACTATTGAAATAAATAAAATACAAATTTATCAAACACTTATGAATAATTGAAAAATAGAAATCTTTTCTATGATGCTATCAAATAAATTGCTGAGCACAGGACAAAAATAAAGGGTTATTTTAACATTTTTTTGCTTCTAAGTCACTGTTTACTGAGAGTTTTACGGTCTGTGAAAGGTCGTCTTAACATAGTAACTGTTAGAACAAATAGTAGTTGCTAGTGTACTGAATAATGAGAGGTGAAAGTAGATAGGTTATCGTCAAAAATATGAGCAGAAGAATGAAATATTATTTAGTAAATGAGATTTTTCCTTGTTTCACGTGAAACACATTTGGTTGTGACCAGAGTTCATTAACTAAAGGTAAAATATCATCTGTCAGACTGGTCATAAATACTTGGCAAGGGAGTCGAGCTAGGGTCGATAGCAGTATTTCTATAGCTCTATCATCCAATTCTGCAGTGATATCATCTAGTAGCACGACAGGTGTCGCTCTCGATGATAAATCATCATTGAGTGAGTTACTGCGCTCTTTATCGTTTAGCAACAGTGGTAGCTGCGATAGGCGCAATGCAGTAATAAGCAGCTTTTTTTCACCGCGAGACAATACATTTGCTGCCTGCTCTTTTAAAGTCGGTAATTTGGTTTGGATACTATTTGCTGAAGCTGCTGTTCTCGCATCTGGCATTTGATCGCTTATAGACTCATCAGAACGCCAATGCACATGAATATCAGCACGATGATTGCCTATACGAGTATATCCCAATTGCAAATCCTGCTCTAACCGCTCATTCAGCTGCACATCTAGCGCGACACTGGTGTCATAACCAGCGTTATAGCTCAGGCTCAGTTGCTCAGCGTAAGATGGTAATAGCTGTACGATACTCTTGGCAAAATAAAGCTGCCATTCAGTAAATACTTGCTCGCGATAATGATGAATCAAAGCAGCATGGTTGCCCAACCCTTTATCCCATGATTTCAGCTCAGTAAGCTGTACTTGGGTTAAATGACGAGTACTTTTTAGTAAACTATTGCGCTGTTTTAGGAGACGTTGATAAGCCATCCATTGTGGATGAAACCCTTGTTTCATATGAAACACTAACCAATCTAGCAACTGTCGACGGCTAGCGCTTCCCTGCTCCAACATATCCATTGTTGATGGATCTATCAGCAATGTAGGTAGCTGCTCTGTCAAGATACTTTGGTTGTAAACAGTGGTTTGATTGAGGCGTAAAATGGTCGTAGCATCTGCCTGCTTTTGAATAGCTAAAGTTCGGCTATCATTGAGCTTAGCATGAACAGTCGTGTTATTTTGATGATGTTGGATATAACGTTTGGGCTGGTGATGGCGAAAGCTCTTACCTCTTGATAACAAGAATATAGCTTCGAGCAACGAGGTTTTACCACTACCATTTTCACCGATAATGATGTTGCAAGCAGCAGGCTCTAAACTAATTTGAGTAAGGTTTCTAAGATGGGATATTTGTAGACGTTCAATCATAGTATCGATAGCCGCCCATTAAAGCCTGCTGTTTTAGCAGGCAAAAGTTTATTAAAAATCAATATTCAGTATTGGAAATAAAACTCTTTGAAACGTACTAGTTCTATTCGATTTTATTTATTTCCAAAGAAAAACTCACTATATACGCATTGGCATAATGACATACTGATGGAACTCATCATTTAGTTGATTGACCAATACAGAGGCATTCGATTGGCTCATATGCATCTGTAAATCGCCTTGGATGACGCCTAATACATCTTGCAGATACGCAGCATTAAACGACAGCTCCATCGGCTCGCCTTGATACTTAGCTTGTATCATTTCAACTGCTTCATCCTGCTCAGCATTGTTGGCACGTACTTCTACCATACCATCGCTAGCAAAATTAAAGACCACACCACGAGATTTCTCATTACTCAAAATGGCAACGCGGCGTAATACATCGGTCATTTTTTCTTGACTGAATAAAGCCAGCTTGTCAGTATTGCTCGGCATCACACGGCGATAATCAGGGAACTTGCCATCAATCAAACGTGCGGTAAATGTCACCATCAGATCTTGGCTGACCTGTCCTGCACTATCGACATCGCCAAATGGCAAACTTACTTGTAAAAACTCCCGGCCAAAACTTAGGGTAACTGCGTTGTCCTGATCACCCAGCATTTTACCAAGCTCAGAAGCTAAACGTTCAAGCTCAATCACTGCCTTACGCGGCAAGATAGCCTGCATATTGAGTTCTGCGCTTACATTGATCACACTACGGGCTAATGCCAATCTATGGCCATCTGTTGCTACCGTTGTCAGTTGCTGCTGTGAAACGTCAAACAACATACCTGTTAAGTAGTAGCGTACATCTTGAATAGCCATTGCAAACTGCGTTTTATGAATCAAATCTGTCAGACGATTACGGCTAATAGTCAGAGGGGTGATATTTTCAGGGTTACCCAAGCTCGGATAGTCTTCGCTTGGCAATGTTCCCAATGTAAAACGACTCTTACCACTAGTTAATAAGCAACGCTCGTTTGCTTGAGTTGCTAGATTAACTTGCGCTTGGGCAGGTAGCGATTTACAAATATCTTTTAGCTTGGTTGCAGGAAGCGTCGTTGTACCGGCTTCAATACAAGCACCAGCAGGCAATTTCAATGTCGATGTCAGCTCTACCTCTAAATCTGACGCTGTTAAGATAAGCTCAGAGTCTGATAACTGTAGCTTGATATTACCCAATATAACCATATTGTGGCGTTTATCAGCGGCTTTGGCGATCAAATTGATAGCTTTTAGTAACGATTCTCGATTGATCGATAATTGCATGCTTAGTTACTCTTATTTGAATGATTCTTTTATAAAAATTTGTCGTAATGGCTTAATAATACCTTGTCTGCTAACGATAATCTACAGAGCATCTGTGCACTTGTATTTTCGATATTATAAACCATCTGTATCTACTAGAATACAACGATATCTAGCGCTTTTATCCTGCCTGTAACATCAGAGCTAGGGTCTTATAATCCTTATCAAATGCAGGATCTGCTGCTCTTAACTCATTTACTTTATCGCAAGCGTGCATCACCGTCGTATGGTCGCGTCCACCGAACGACTGACCAATTTCAGGGAAGCTATCGCCTGTTAATTCACGCGACAAAGCCATAGCTATTTGACGTGGTCTTGCAATACTACGCGTACGTTTACGTCCCATGATATCTTTGACCGTGACATCATAGTACTCAGCAACTATCTTACGGATGTTATCCATATTCACTGCCTGCACACGCATTGCAACAATATCTTTTAGTGCGTATTGCACCATCTCAAGAGTAATCTGTGCTCCTGTTAAGTTAGCATTGGCAAATACCTGATTTAAAGCACCTTCTAAACGTCTGACATTAGACACCACATTTTGCGCAATGAATAGTGCACATTCCTTTGGTAATACCATACCGTAAGAAGCCGCTTTTTTCTGCAGAATTTGTACTCGAGTATCAATTTCAGGAGGATCAACAGCGACTGTCAACCCCCAAGAAAATCGTGATCTAAATCGCTCATCAAATTCCGTCATTTGGGAGGGATGTCGATCAGAGGCCAAAATTAACTGTTTATCACCACTAGTAAAATCTGCAAATAATGTTAGAAACTCATTACTACTTTTAGTCTTTCCTGCCAATACATGAATATCATCTACAATTAACAAATCTACTTTTTTTATTTTCTTTTTAAAATCTTCTATTTTATTATTTCTTAAGGAATAAACTAATTGATTTATAAATTTTTCAGAAGTGAAATAATAAAAACTTTGATTATTTTTTAAATAGCGATGAGCTACAGAATGCATTAAATGCGTTTTTCCCAATCCAGAAGGGCCGTATATAAATAAAGGATTATGACGATTTTTCGATTGGCGCTTACCAAGTTCATAACAAGCCTTGTAAGCCAAGTTATTGGACTTACCTGTAACAAAGGTTTCAAAAGTAAATTCGGGGTTCAGGTAGCTTAATGATTTTGTATCAGCAGACTCAACTGGCTCATTATGACGCATGTTCGCGTCGATATCTGCTTTTGCGTTGTTATGATGAATAGATTCAAATTTATGTTCGAATGGGGTAGGGGAGACCTCGTCTTCTATAAACAAAGAACCTGATTGACTATTATCTTCTGCATTGCGGCCAGCATTATCAACACGTACGACGACCTCTTCAATACTACCTTGACTGTGTTTGGTCACCAACTGCTGAATATCTTGAAGATGATTCTTCTTGATATACGTCACAAAATAATCATTGGGAGCAAGAATAATCAAAGTTTGCGCTTCTTGATGAGCTGACAGAGGTCTCAGCCACATAGTAAACACGTTGTCTTTGACGTTGTAACGCAAATCGTTTAGACATTTATCCCAAATATTTGCTGTGTCTATCATGAAAAGTACTGACCTTGTGATCTGAAATAATAGTTATTTTTTAGCAATATAACTTGCTACCTAAGCCTCGATATTACACGTAACAACTAACCAAAGAGTTCGTACTAGCACCCTATACGAAGGTGTATATCAAGTAGCGCCTAATTTAACACAGATACCCTGTGGATAAAACCTCGTTTTTTGTGGATAAGACTGTGGATAATTTTGTGTATAACTTTTATAAACTAGTTATCCATATTTAACCCACAGTTTATCCACAGGCTTACCCATAGTCTAGTAATTTGATAATAAAAAGGAAAATGGACTTAACCACAGATAATCATGGTCCCAATAACAACAATACTATATTTATATTAATTAATTATTATTATAGTATTTCAGTCTAGCTGTGGATAACCTTGTAAATCATAGAATATATAACTATAAAATTTGATTACTAGAAATAAGTTTTTAAGGAAATATCTCTACTAAGTTCGTATGAGGTATTTCCTATTTAGGGACAAAGCAAATTAGTTTATTGACCAAAACTATACTGAATGGTATAATCCTCCGTTATTACGAATTTAGTCCATTATTTTGATAGGTGAGTTATGAAACGTACATTCCAACCAAGCGTGATCAAGCGTAAACGTACTCACGGTTTCCGTGCTCGTATGGCAACTAAAAAAGGCCGTCAGGTCTTAGCTCGTCGCCGCGCTAAAGGACGTCATCGCCTTACTGTATAATCAGTAGATTGCGATAAGCATGGCTAATAGTGCTTGTTGTGTTCTTATTGTTTATAGATTGCGATAGTCAATCATCACAACTGACACTTAGCCATATATTAAAAGCGCCTACATCGGCGCTTTTTTTGTCTCTATAATTTGTTATTATTTCTCCTATCGTTATTCTACTAGGTTGTACTATGTCCAATACTCTATCAGATACACCTGCAGCTAGTTTCACTAAACAGCAACGCCTGCTTACTCCTGCAGCCTTTCGTGAGGTATTTGACGCACCTGAGCGCAAGATTCATCAGAGTCATTTAATGGCTTTTGTACGTGCTAACGAGCATGCACAGCCGCGAGTCGGTATGGCTGTTACTAAGCGTAAAGTACCTACTGCTGTCGCTCGTAATCTGATCAAAAGATATGTGCGTGAAGAGTTCCGTACGAAAGCTTTTAAAATGGAAAATAAAGATATTGTTTTTATTGTCAAAAAATCTATTAAAGATATAGATAATAAAGAAATAAAAAATCAAATAATTAATATATTTAAGAAAATAGAAAAAAAATAAAATGAATATTTTATTAAAAATAAAAAATATAAATAAAATTTTCTATAAAGTATTTTTTAATTTGATTGTTTTTTATCAAAAAATAGTTAGTCCTATAATACCTGCTCGTTGCCGCTATTATCCAACATGCTCAAATTATGGTAAACAAGCTTTAACATGGCATGGTGCTCGTAAAGGTTGTTGGTTGTTGTTAAAACGTCTTAGCAAGTGTCATCCTTTAGGTGGGCATGGTATAGACTTTGTACCTTTACCTTTAGCTTCCTATAGCTATCAATACATATCTTTTACTGATGTACCAAATACTGATAATCAGGGTTTATGTGTCTATCGAGATAATAATAGCTATGTTTCACAGCTTAATCATTTGATGAAATCAACATAAAGTCGCTTTCTCTAGTCTCAGATAGATACTCTGTTGAGTTACCCACAAGTTATCCACACTCTTGGTATCATTTGAGACAGATTTTTAGTAAAATGATGCACATTTTATGTAAATGACTACTGATACAGTTGCAATGTTACAGGACAGCTGTGTAGGTCAGTCATGACACATGCCCTAATTTTTCATTCCCTAATTTTTTAATCTAGGAAAGGTTTATGCAAAAGATATTTCGGGTGATGATCATCATTGCGATGCTAATTACCGCTTATCTGCTGATTTTGGCATGGCGAGATGATTATGCCGATGCTCCAGCTGTAGATGCGGTGCCAGAAACTACGAGTTCGGTAGGTGCTGACATTCCTTCTACTACTGGTGCAGCAGGTGATATCCCGGTACAGACATTACCTGTGGATAGCAGTGCCGTGACAGCGACTCCTGCGAAAAACGCTGGTCTAATCACGGTAACAACTGATCGCTATGATATAAAAATCAATCCAGAAGGTGGTGATATTGTTTATGCTGCGCTCAAGCAGTATGACGCAACGCTCGATAGCGATAAGCCTTTCGTATTGTTAGAAAACAACAGTAACCGTGTTTATGTGGCTCAATCTGGACTTATTGGTCAGAACGGTATCGATACAGCAGAAGGTAGAGCGACTTATAACCATACTGCTAACAATTATGTGATGGAAGATGGACAGCAAACGTTGTCAGTGCCGCTTACTTACAAAAAAGACGGTGTGACGATTACCAAGACTTTTACTTTCACTGAAAATAAATATCCAATCGATATTAGCTATCAGATCCAAAACGCGTCTACCAATGCTTGGCAAGGTCAGATGTTTGCGCAGTTAAAGCGTGATGATAGTAAAGATCCTGGTATGTCTGATAAAGGCGCGCTGAGCATGGCGACTTATCTAGGCGGTGCTTGGGGTACCCCAGATGATCCTTATAATAAGCTGAAATTTGGCGACTTTAGTGATGGTGAGTTGACGACGACTAGCGATAAAGGCTGGGTTGGTATCGTACAGCATTACTTTGTATCTGCTTGGACACCTGAAAATTTCACTGGCAAATTCTTTACACGTGAAACAGGTAGTGATTACTTTATTGGCTTCAATAGTCAACCAGTGAACGTAGCACCAAACAAACAAGTTACTTTAAATGCAACACTGTATGCAGGTCCAAAAGTTCAGTCTGAGCTAAAAGACGTTGCGGTAGGCCTTAACAAAACAGTTGATTATGGTCTGCTGTGGCCAATATCAAAGGTCTTATTTGCTATCTTGGAAGGTGTGCATAAGGTTGTTGGTAACTGGGGGTGGTCAATTATTTTACTGACTATCTTAGTAAAAATTGCCTTGATGTGGTTCTCTAATAAGAGCTACTACTCGATGGCTAAAATGCGTGCCATTGCACCAAGACTTAAAGTGCTTAAAGAAGAGCATGGCGACGACCGCATGAAAATGTCGCAAGAAATGATGGCCATCTACAAGGAAGAGAAAGTCAATCCGATGGCGGGTTGTCTACCTATCTTGATGCAGATGCCAATTTTCTTAGCTTTGTATTGGGTGCTCGTAGAGAGTGTCGAGCTGCGTCATGCGCCTTGGATTTTGTGGATTCGCGACCTTTCAGCCATGGATCCGTGGTTTATTTTGCCGCTATTGATGGGTGCATCAATGTTCATACAGCAGCAGTTGAATCCGCAGCCAGCAGATCCAATGCAAGCAAAAGTGATGAAGTTCCTGCCAATTATCTTTACCGCATTCATGTTGTTCTTCCCAGCAGGTTTGGTTTTATATTGGACAGTCAACAACTTGTTTAGTATGACTCAGCAATATATCGTTAATAAGAAAGTCGATGAAGAGCAGAAGCGTCGTACGGTAAAAGTAGTCGATTAATTAGTTCTTTTTTAGAAATACAAAAAACCATCGCGCAAGCGGTGGTTTTTTTATAGGTGGTGTATAAGTGGTAAATGTTATCCACAGCTTATCAACATTATCCATAGTTTATAAATATTAAAACGAAAATATGTCTGATGCGGCTACCTTTCAAAGTTTGCTTTGTCAGTATGAGTCCAGACGTCTATAATGGAGCTTTTAAACATTGAGAGTAATTGTGGATTCCTTAGAGACAGCATTAGCCGTACCTAATTCTTCTGAAAAGTCTAATACATCTGGATTGGCTACAATTGCTGCGATTGCAACGCCGCTCGGGCGAGGGGGTGTGGGTGTCATACGTCTATCAGGCAGCCGTGCTTACGATATGGCATGTGCTTTAACAGGTAAGTCTGCTTTTACGCCGCGGATGGCCAGCTTTTGTCGTTTTTATCAAGCTGATGGCACTGTCATCGATGAGGGATTGGTCTTGTTTTTCAAAGGTCCGCACTCATTCACGGGTGAAGATGTGATTGAGCTGCAAGGGCATGGCGGCGTTATTTTGCAGAACCAGTTGCTTGCACGTGTATTTGAATTGGGTGCCAAACAAGCGAGTGCCGGAGAGTTTTCTTATCGCGCTTTTGATAACGATAAGTTGGATTTGGTGCAGGCAGAGGCGATCGCTGATGCGATTGATGCGACCAGTGCGGCGGCCGCGAGTAGTGCGATTCGTTCACTAAGTGGTGAGTTCTCCCAAAAAATAAACCAGCTATTAGAACAGTTGATTCATTTGCGCTTGCACGTTGAAGCTGCCATTGATTTCCCTGATGAAGAAGATGTCGATTTTTTATCTGACGGCGTGATACAGAGCAAACTTGAGCAAACGCAAGATAAGATACAGCAAGTCTTAGCCACAGCAAAGCAAGGTCAGCTCTTACGTGATGGTATCCATGTTGTGCTAGCAGGTAGGCCAAATGCTGGTAAATCAAGCCTGCTAAATCGTCTAGCAGGGCAAGAACGTGCTATCGTGACCGATGTCGCTGGCACCACGCGTGATACGTTACAAGAGACGGTCGTGCTCAACGGTTTAACACTTCACCTTACCGATACGGCAGGCCTACGTGATACAGAGGATACCGTAGAGCGTATCGGCATCGAACGTGCCCGTACCGCCATTACCCAAGCTGATATGCTGCTGATGGTTTACGATGTGACTCGCGATGTTGAAGAAGAAAGCACACCGTTGCAATTGGCTGAGCAGTTATTCGGCGAGCTGCCAGATGCCAAACGATTACTCATCATTGCCAATAAAAGTGATCTACTGAGCGATGATAGTAGCGAAAAATCTGCCTCTACGATGCAAGCCGAAATCAAAGATAGAGGCTACGAACAAGTTAATGTTTCATGTGAAACAGGCGCTGGTATCGATAATTTAGTCGAAGTACTATGCGCTAAGGTAGGTTTTCATCCACCAGAAAATAGCTTAATCGCTCGTACTCGTCATATAGATGCTCTCAGACGGACAGCCAACTATTTAACAGAGGCGCATGAGCAGTTAACGGTATTCCAAGCAGGTGAGTTGGTTGCTGAAAGCTTACGTCAAGCACAGCAGAGTTTGGGTGAGATTACAGGTGAGTTCAGCGCCGATGACTTATTAGGTAAAATATTTGGTAGCTTTTGTATTGGTAAATAACTGAAACACGGTGTTCTTTATTATTTAATAAATTAGCTATCTTAGAAATACTGCTTTTATTCTCAATTGTAAGATAAGGAAATGCTATGCACTGTCCGTACTGTAATGCGTCAGAGACCAAAGTTATTGACTCACGTCTGGCTGCGGAAGGGGCACAAGTGCGTCGACGCCGTTCATGTAACAGCTGCCAAGAACGTTTCACGACTTTTGAGATGGTAGAAGTGGTCATGCCAAGGATTATCAAATCGAGCAACAAGATTGAACCTTACGACAATGAAAAGCTGCGCCGTTCTATTTTACTACCTTTACAAAAGCGTCCTATCACTATCGATGAACAGGAGGCGATGATTAGTCGTATCGAAAAGCGTGTTAGGCAGATGGGTGAGCGAGAAATCAGTAGTAAAGTCTTGGGTGAAATCATCATGAGTGAGCTTAAAACTTTGGATGATGTCGCCTATGTACGCTTTGCTAGCGTTTATCGCGACTTTCAAGATATCGATGCATTTCATCAAGAAATTGCCAATATTCGTCCAAATGAAAAATAAGCGAAGTAAGCTTTTAAGTAAGCTCTAGTTGATGAGTGAATCCTAATCACTTATCAGAATTACCAATCAGATTTCGAACTTTATTTTCTTATATAGAACCCTCAATCATTTATTAAGCCTAGCCTTATGTCTATTCAAAGCCATGCTCAAGATGCACAAGACCGCTACTTTATGATGCTTGCTATCGAACAAGCGAAGCGTGGTTTGTATACTACTAGACCCAATCCTGCAGTGGGCTGCGTTATTGTTCAGGCAGAGCAGATTGTTGGTCAAGGGTTTCACCCTAAAGCTGGTGAGCCACATGCAGAAGTGTTTGCACTTAAAGAGGCTGGTACACAGGCAGCAGGGGCAACTGCTTACGTTACATTAGAGCCATGTAGTCATACGGGACGTACGCCGCCATGTGCGCTGGCGCTGGTTGCCGCTAAGGTAAAGCGCGTTGTGATTGCAGGTCTGGATCCAAATCCGCAGGTCGCAGGTCGCGGTGTGAAACTATTAGAGCAAGCTGGCATTGAGGTAACAGTCGGTGTCCTGACAGAGCAGGCAGAGGCACTAAACCGTGGTTTTCTAAAAGCCATGCGCACTCAGATGCCCTATGTAAGATTGAAAATAGCGACCAGTTTAGACGGCCGTACAGCGATGGCATCTGGCGAATCTAAGTGGATTACCTCGACAGCTGCTCGCGAGGATGTACAAAAACTACGAGCACAAAGTGGTGCGATTATTACAGGTAGTGAAACCGTAATAACTGATAACCCACAGCTCAATGTGCGCTCAAGACAACTAGACGTACCGCCTGAGAAAATACCTAATCCTAAAATAGTCATACTTGATAGGCGTCAGCGTTTAAAACACAGCTTACAGTCTGATTATCAGCTGTGCCGGCATCCAGATACTATCTATTGGTATGAAGACGATCTACCAGCGTTGTTAGCAAAGTTAGTCAGTGAGCATCAATGCTATGACGTGTTGGTAGAAGCAGGTGCTAGCGTTGCAGGTAGTTTTTTGAGTCAACAGTTGGTAGATGAGTTAATCGTGTATCAAGCACCTTGTTTACTTGGTGATGACGCTCGGCCAATGGTTGATTTCAATCCTATGTTCCTTGCTCAGCAATTACGGTTTGATATAGAAAGTCATCAACAGCTTGGCCCAGATCTCAAATTAACCCTATTACCTTTATAAATATTCTTCGTATAAGTAGGTTGTCCACAAGTTATAAAAATAAGACTAAAATGTGGGTAAATACGTCATTGATTTACGTGTTTCACATGGAACTGTGTATAACTTTGTTTCACATGAAACACAAAAGATGTTTATATCTCGATTATTTTAATAAATATTTATATAAATCAATACCTTAACGGTATATTCGTAAATAAATAGGTTTCATGTGAAATTTTTATTTGTTGTGGATAACTATGTATTTATAGAGACTTTTAGCTATACCTCTATTGATTTATCCTTACTTATCCACAATCTATCCTATTAAAGGTCAAGTCTAACGATGTTTCACTATCAGTTATTTGAACAAGTTGTGATAAAGAATTGATAGGTGATTTGATAAACTAAAATATTCGCCTATGAAGGCAATACAGCAATAAAATGAGGATAATATGTTTACTGGAATTATAGAAAGCGTTGGAAAAGTTAAATATATGCAGGCCACAGGCGGTGACATACGTTTGACAGTAGAGTCTGATGACTTGGATTTCAGTGACGTGAAGCTAGGCGATTCTATTGCATCAAATGGTATTTGTTTAACCGTGGTGGAGCTCGGAAGCAACTACTATTCTGTCGACGTCTCACGTGAAACTATTGCTAGAACAGCATTAAAAGGGTTAAAAGCAGGTCATACAGTCAATCTAGAAAAAGCCATGCTACCAACAACACGTTTTGGTGGTCATATCGTAGCTGGTCATGTAGATGGAGTAGGGGTCGTTAGCAAATTACAACAAGATGCTCGTTCTATCTATATTGAGATTGAGATACCGCAAGAGCTAGCGCACTATACAGCGACCAAAGGCTCTATTACAGTAGATGGTATTAGTCTGACGACCAATTTAGTGCGTGACAATATTGTTTCTCTAAATATCATTCCGCATACTGCTCAAGTGACAAATATCGCTAAGCATTGGTTAGTAGGTAATAAAGTTAATATTGAAGTAGATATCGTTGCCCGTTATCTAGAGCGTCTATTAAATAAATCTCAATCTGGCGGTATGAACGCGTCAAGCCCGCAAAGCCAAATCACAGAAACATTTTTGGCCGATAATGGGTTTATGAAATAACAATTAAGCTTACTGAAATATTATCCTCGTACCAAGTTTTTGACCCTATCGATATTACTTTGATTAAGTGATATCGATAGGGTATTTTTTATCTGCACTATAGATTTATTGTATAAAACTCTGCAAAACGGATTCTAAGTCTTTCTTACTAATGGGTTTGGATAAAAACTCGTCCATACCTACTTGCATACAAGCCTCGCGATCTTCTTCTGTATTATTCGCAGTTAGCGCCACAATCGGTATTTTATCACCTTGCGAGCGAATCACTTGTGTGGCTTGTAAGCCATCCATAACGGGCATTCGGCAGTCCATCAAAATCAAAGAGATTTCTTCACGTTGGCTTTTGAGTTTCTCGAGTGCTTGCTGTCCATCTTCTGCGACGATGCTACGATAACCAAGTTTACTTAACATCTTACAGGCTATCTTTTGGTTAGTAGGACTGTCTTCTACGACCAAAATCAGTGGAGACAAGATTTCTTTCTTAGGTATATCTTCTACAAAAGATAGACTACTGTCATATTGATGTTTGACCAGTATGTTTAGCGTTTTCCTTGCAAATAAGGTTAAGCGTAGCAGTTCAGAAAGTAATAAACTTGCGTCCAAAGGTTTGGTCAAAAATCCATCATATTGGCCTAGTAAAGTAGAAGGGATATGCCTTTCAAGTTTCATGCTAAGTAATATCTTTGGTAGTGAAGGCGTAGCGACTAGGTCGTTTAACACTTCTTGTTGCTCGCTATACTTGTTGCTCGCATGAGCTGATAAGGTGATGAATTCGCTGTATTCATAATCTAATAACAAGACAGGAATGATGGTTTGCTCATCTTGTTTTAATTTATTTTTTAGCTGCTGTACAGTGGCTCTATCTAAAGTGCTGTAGATAGTCACGGATATCGTTAAGTACTCGCACAAACGTTGTAAATGTTCAGCAACTAGAGGCTGATTGATGACAGCGATAAGGTGAATATGGGGCAGCTGCGAACAACGATGATATACCGATTGATAAGTGGTCTGAGGATAAGGAAGGTAGAGGCTAAATATCGTCTCTTTATCCACCGTATTACTTAGTTCGATAAAACCGCCGAGTAACTGAGCAAAGCTATTGGCATCACTCAAGCCAATATTACTGTCTTCAACTAAGTTATGATTGCTTTGATTCAAGATATTGACTAATTGATTTTGTCTCTCAGGAGTAATAGTTACTCCAGTGTCTTTTACGCTAAATCGAATCCAATAAGATGTCTGCGCAGGCACTGTCGTGTCATTGTTAGGAGTTAAATCCTGATTACTTATTCGCGTTACTTTATCTTCAAGCACACGATCAACAGTGAGCGCGACATAGCCTGATGTTGTAAAACTAATAGCGTTTTTCAACAAGTTTAATAGGATATGGTGCAGTCGAATGTAATCAGTTTCGATGTAACGAGGACAGTCCGGCGCAAAGAAATAGATCAATTCTAACCCTTGTTTTCTTATTTCTTGTGTGACTAAATTGCTAACTTCTTTGCTTACCTTATAAATATCAACCGTTTCGATACTTAGACGTGTTTTTCTGACTTCAACTTCTTCTGTTGCTAGCGTCTCATTGAGCACAGTCAACATGCTTTGACTGGTTGTAATCAATGTATTTAGAGTTTTTTTGCCTTGAGCTGTCAATGTTGAAGGGTCGATGGGTTCCAACGAATCAATTATCTTCTCTAGTGGTATCCTTAACTTACGACCTATAAATGCTTGGGCTTCGTTTGATTCATCAATTTGTAATTGCAGTTGTTGGTTGTGCAGCTGTAGTTGTTCAGACTGATGGAAAATCTCATCAACATTATTAAAAATCACAGTGAAACCGTGAACTTGCCCATGTTCACCGAACCATGGTGTTACGTGTAGTTGGTAGGCTTGTTTGTTCTCCAAGCCATAAACTATCAATGTGCGAGTAACGCGTAAACTTGAAATAGTTTTTAAGAGTATTTGAGTGGCCTCATCTTTCCCTTCAACGAAATCAGTCAGTTCATAGCTTTGCTCTCTCTGTGTAGGAGGAGTAAATACTTGCTCAAAACGCTGATTATAGAAACTAATTTGACCATGTCGTATACTCATCAACATCGGTAAAGGTGCCTGATCAACCAAGCGTTCTAAACGATGAGTCAATGTTTTTATACGCCGATAGTCATTATGTAGTTGGTAGCTGACGCGACTTAGCGCATGACCTAACAGCATGAACTCGGTAGTAGATTTCTTTTGTAAAAACGGCGGCGGCGTATAAGATTCTTTTGCGCGGCTACTCAAATTATCGGTATAAACCAGTAATTGTTCCCAGTTAGTTCGACGATTAAGCATATAGAGCAATGCCATGAAAAATAGTACGATGGCGACCATCAAAGGGAGCCAATAACGGTAAGATATCCAGTCAACAACAAAAGGTTCGTGGCGTAGTACAATATAAATCTGATGTCCGCTTTTTAGATTAATGATTCCTGTTAGTTCATTGCTATTGACGGTATAAGAGCTATGGTCGCTGCTGCTAGAAGCTGATGTACCGATGGTAGGGAAAGCAACGGTAGAAAAAGCAGATTCATTAGGACGAGTATTATGATGAACATAGGTCTGCCCAGAAGGCATCATTAAAATCAGCTGATAACTAAGGTGATCAAAAGTAGGTTGCTCTAAGATTCTTTTTATTTCACTATCTACAGGCGCTGCATGCTCAATAATACTGTGCTGTAGGGCATAAAAAGTATCTATGCTATGTTGCTCACTATGTTTTTTCATCCCATCAAACAGTGTGACATAGTACAGCAGTAACATAACCGTGAGAGACAAGGCATAAAAAATCAATAAGCGCTGTAAGGACTGAAACTGTTGCATGAAAGCGTGGCCCTATCTCGACACGAAAGAATATAGTGAAATTAAAATTAGGTTTCTACATATTGTAGGTGAATTATACGACAGTTGAATTGTCTAAAATTTTTAGTGTTACCTTCTATTTATAGCAGAATAACGGCTTACTGTTTACAGAGAGTGGTTATTAACACCAAATTGTTTTGTAAAAGATATAAATAGAACGTTCGATGTCCTTGATATTATAAAGGCAAATAATGTCATTGGTTATCATGAAGTGAGGTCATTACAATCATGGCACTGCGCCGTAAACTCACCTATAATGAACAAATAAACCTTATATAATGCATGATTATGACTACAACTGCTCCTACCTTTGATACATCCAACTCGCTTACTGACCATGATAACCCAACTACCAACCGATTAAGGGTAGTATTTGCGGGTACACCTGAATTTGCTGCTATCAGTCTATCAGCATTAATCGAACAGCAAGAAGCGCTGAATATAGAGATAGTCGCTGTTTACACGCAGCCTGATCGTAAAGCAGGTCGTGGTCAAAAGTTGTCAGCCTCTGCGGTAAAAGAAGTTGCATTGGCAAATGATATCGCTGTAGAGCAGCCAGTCACTTTTAAAAAGTCTAGTGCAGAAGGGCTAGCTGCTAGGCAAACTCTACGCACCTATCAACCAGATGTGATGATTGTTGCCGCTTACGGATTGATTTTACCTATCGGTGTACTAGAGACGCCTACTCATGGTTGCTTGAATATTCATGCTTCACTGTTGCCACGCTGGCGCGGTGCTGCACCTATCCATCGTGCACTCTTGGCCGGAGACGATGAGACAGGAATTACCATTATGCAGATGGACAAAGGTCTTGATACGGGCGACATGCTTTATAAAGTTAGCGAAAGTATTGTCTCTGATGATACCGCTGCTAGCCTACATGATAAGATGGCAGCGCTTGGTGCGACAGCCATTAGTACGGTATTAAAGGATTTGCCCACTTATCAAGATCAAGCTATCGCTCAAGACGATAGTCAAGCCAACTATGCTGAAAAGCTGGTCAAAACCGAAGGCGAAGTTGATTGGTCGCAGCCTGCTGCCGCTATTGAACGCCAAATTCGTGGGCTGACACCATGGCCAGGTGCTTATACTTTCCTGGCGGGGCAGCGCGTTAAAGTACTGGCTAGCTTACCTGTAAATACATCGCAGCAAACCAATGAACCTGCTGGAACGGTTATCAGTGTCGGACGTAAAGCGATTTTAGTAGCTTGTGGCAAAGAGAGTGACGCTGAATCATCAGCCACCACTTTAGCCATTACTCACTTGCAGTTTGCAGGTGGTAAGCCAATGACTGCCGAACAAGTTTGCCACGGTAACCAATTAAATGACGGCGATCAATTTACGACAGAAACAAAATAACTGAACCTAACTTAATGATAGTTAACTCTATCTGCACAAGACGCTATCGATGATACGTCAAGGAAATGAAATTTAATGAGACAAAACAGTACTGCGCCTAGAAACAATAAGCTCAAACCATCAAGCAATCTTATTATGAATGGCAGCGTACGCGTGCGTGTGATTCGTACCTTACTGGCTATTCAAAATGGTCAGTCGCTCTCAAGCGTCCTTGATCCATTGCTAAATAGTCTGCATGATGGTGACAAAGGCTTTGCTCATGCGTTACTGCTCACGACATTGCGCCAATGGCACGCGCTGGCACGTTTGCTCGATAGCTTAGCAGACAACTCTATCGACGAAGTTGAAGTTCGTACCACCATTCAAGTCGGCTTAGTACAGTTGCTTTATTTAGAAGTGGCTGACCATGCTGCGATTCATGAAACCGTTGAAGCTGCCAAAGAAATTGAGTTCGCTCACTCGACTGGTTTGGTAAATGCTATTTTGCGTAAAGTCGCTAAGAATCCAAGCAAATTCCGTAAGAAGTGCGATAAAAAGCATAGTCTACCAAATTGGCTTGCTTACCAGCTTAAGCAAGATTGGAGCGAGCAGTATGATGAGCTGACACAAGGCTTACGCCAACCAGCACCGATGTTTTTACGAGTAAACTCTGCGGTTACGTCGGTAGAGGACTATCAGCATGCATTGGATGGCGCAGAAATTGATGCAGATATCGTTGAGCTAACGACTGGTTTTAAGGTAGCGAGCTCGTCAGAGTCTGCCATTTCTACCACGCTATCAACCAAAGGTCTTAGACTACATCAAAGCACTGCCGTCAACGCTTTGCCTGATTTTGCTGTAGGAACGGCCAGCGTACAAGACATGCATGCGCAACTTGCCGCACCAATCATTAATAAAGCATTGATAGCTAAGCTCATTGCTGAAAGTGCGAATACTGACAGCGACAGTGATGAAAGTAATAATAATGAGCTACACATTTTAGATGCTTGTGCGGCACCTGGTGGCAAGCTTGCTCACTGGTTAGAGCTCATAAGCGCTAATGACGAATCATCGTTGTTTCACGTGAAACAAGACAATAATGAGATATCATCTGAAACGTCACCTGCGATTACTGATATCAAAGTAACAGCTATTGATAATGAAGCACCACGTATTGAGCGTATTCGTGAGAATTTACAGCGCTTAAATCTGAGTCAGCATGACTTGAAGCAAGCAGAGAAAAGTATCGCGCTTAATATCGTCTGTGCAGATGCGACCAGATGGCAGCATGGAAAAAACAAAAAAGCGGCTACCAATGAACCTGTGTTTGATGCAATATTATTGGACTCTCCTTGTACTGCGACTGGCGTGATTCGTCGTCATCCTGATATTAGTATCCTGCGTACCGAAGAAGACATCGAGCAAACGGCACTGTTGCAAGCAGATATCTTGCATAACTTATGGCCACAACTCAAAGCTGGTGGTTATCTGCTGTACGTGACATGTTCTATCTTAAAGCAAGAAAACGTCGAGCAAATGCAGGACTTTATCACTCATTATAATGATGCGGTAGCGATTGAGTTTACCGACGATTGCAGTTGGGGTATCGAACAAGCAATTGGTCGTCAATGCTTGCCGATTGATAGCGCGAGTGGCGATGGTTTCTATTATGCATTGCTACAAAAAACTGCTGAATAAACCGTTTTTAACTATTGAATAACATTATTGTAGACAGGACAATCTAATGAAATATATCAGTACCCGTGGTCAGACAGCACCAATGGATTTTAGTGATGTGCTTTTGATGGGTCTTGCCCCAGATGGTGGTTTGATGTTGCCTGAGCATTATCCAAACATTGATAGTGCAACGCTTTATGAATGGCGTACGCTTAGCTATCCACAGCTTGCGATGGCTATTATGCAGCGTTTTGCCACTGATATTCCTGTGGCTGATTTGCAAGATATCATTGAGCGTACTTACACTGCTGATGTGTTTGGCTCTGACGAGATTGTTCCTGTCCGCAAGCTTGAAGATAACTTATATATTCTAGGATTATCAAACGGTCCGACATTGGCATTTAAAGATGTTGCCATGCAGTTTTTGGGCAATGCTTTTGAGTATGTACTTAAGAAAAAAGACGCACGTATTACGATCATCGGTGCAACAAGTGGTGACACGGGTAGTGCAGCAGAGTATGCATTGCGCGGCAAAGAGAACATCGAAGTCTTTATGCTATCTCCACACGGCAAAATGAGTGAGTTCCAGCGTGCGCAGATGTATAGTTTGACCGATAAAAACATACATAATATCGCTATTGATGGGATGTTTGATGATTGCCAGGATATCGTCAAAGCGCTACAGCAAGATGCTGAGTTTAAGGCAGCTTATAACCTAGGCACGGTAAACTCTATCAACTGGGGTCGTATCCTAGCGCAGATTGTTTACTACTTTAAAGCTTACTTTGCGGTCACGACGAGTAACGATAAAAAAGTCAGCTTTAGCGTACCATCAGGCAACTTCGGTAATATCTGTGCTGGACACATTGCCCGCGAAATGGGATTACCAATTGACCGTCTGATTGTTGCAACCAATGAAAATGACGTGTTGAACGACTTCTTTAATCAAGGCGCTTATCAGCCGCGTCCGACTGAAAAAACCTACGTAACCTCTAGTCCGTCGATGGATATTTCAAAAGCGTCTAACTTTGAGCGTTTTGTTTATTTGCTATTAGAAAAAGACAGCGCACGCGTTCATGATTTATTTGACGGCGTAAAATCAGGTCGAGGGTTTGACTTGTCTGACTTGATGGAAGCGGTTAATACGCGTTACGGTTTTGCTGCTGGTAAATCTACTCATAGCGACCGCTTGCAGACTATCAAAGCGCTTTATGAACAGTATGGTGAATTGGTTGATCCACATACTGCAGACGGCATTAAAGTCGCTAAAGAGCTACAGTTAGATGGTGAACTTATTGTTTGTGCAGAGACAGCATTACCCGTTAAATTTGCAGATACTATCGTTGAGGCTATCGGTCAGATAGATATCGCTCGTCCAGTTCATACTGAAGGGTTAGAAGATTTACCGCAGCATGTAGTGGTACTGGATAACAAGGCAGAATTGGTCGCTGAACAAATCCGCCAACATGTCACGCCGAATCCTGCTTAAATAATTATGGTCTTTAGGCTTATTATCAACAAGGAAAATTATCCGCGTAAAAGTTACACCATTGTAATAAAGTGTTTATGATTGTGTTATGGTAGATATAATTGTAATATTAGAAACAGCGTCAGCAAGTCATCATTGTGCTAGGCGCTTTTTTAGGAATTATTCTAGCCAATTACACTGAACAGTTACCCTATAATCGCCATGAGAATTTTATTAATAAGTTGCTGATAAATTTGATTTTCTATTAATTTAAGAGATTTTTACAGTAATAAATTAAGTACAATTCTTTGCGTCGAGCACAGTGGTACATATTGTGGATATAACGATGAAGATGAGCTTAAAAAAGACAGCAAAAGCACTGGCAAAAGGATTATTAGTTACGACATTTAGTAGTGCCATGTTGATGAGCACGGCTCAAGCTAACAATCCGCCGCCAACTATCAAAGCTGATGCGCCCAATCGTTATATCGTTAAAAAAGGCGATACCTTATGGGATATTTCAGGTCGCTATCTAGACAGTCCTTGGCGCTGGAAAGAAATTTGGGCCACCAATAAGCAAATCAAAAATCCAAACCTTATTTACCCTAATGACGTTCTTATCCTTTGTGTGATTCAAGGAAAAACACTGATTGGCGTTGATACTGGTGAAGGCTGTGCTGGCGTTGAAAAGCAGCTTACTGGAAATGTAAGTACGAGTACGGTCGCGATTACCTCGACGGCCAATAGTATTCCTCCTATTCCGTGGTCAGCTATTCAGCATTGGCTTGATAAAACGCTTATCGTTAATCCTCAAGACTTTAATACCACGCCTTATATTTTAGCTTCTAAAAACCGTAACTTGATTACTGCGCGTGGTGATAAAGTCTATGCTAAAGGCGTACCGCTTATCGTAGGTCAGCGTTACGGCGTCTACCGTGAGGGTGAGCTATATGTAGACCCCAAAACGCAAGAAGTGATCGGCTTGGAAGTTACACAAGTAGCGACAGGACTAGTAACTTCTACAGAAAGTAATGGTGTGACTAGCTTGCAGCTTATTGATAGTTATGGCAAAGAAGTGCGTGAAGGAGATCGCGTATTTGTAGAGTTAGATAACGCTATTCCTCCTGTCTTTTATCCAACGCCTGCAAGTGTCAGTCGCGGCGGTATGATCGTGCGTGTAATGGACTCTATCAGCTCGGCTGCGAAGGGTAGTGTGGTCGCCATCAATTTGGGTAGCTTACAAGGTGCTAAACCAGGTGATGTGCTGACGGTTTATCAAAAAGGGCCTTTGGTACGTGATACTAAAGATAATGACACACCAGTCCGTCTACCAAACGAGCCTAGCGGTATGGTAATGGTTTTTAATACCTTTGACCACATCAGCTATGCTTACGTACTTGACTCCGAGCTGCCACTTAATATTGGTGATCAGTTATTACCACCCCCTTATTTATAAATAGCTATAAGGCTATATTAAGCAATATATTAAACTAAATACTAATCTAAACTTGCCTATACGAGACAGATGACAATGACGGCAGTCACCTCTTCTTTATCCGACGATCAGCGCGCTATATTGGCGCTGTGGTACGAGGTGAATGCGTCATTATCTGCTTATCACACACTGATTACTTCTTTCGGTTATCCGCAGCTTGCTTGGCAAGCCAAAGTAGAGGCATGGAAGCAGCTCGGTATTCATCATACCCATCTCAAACGTCATGAACAGCCAGAGCAAACACTCGCCAATATCGATAAGATTCAGCAAGCATTGATAGATGGGCGTTATGGTTTGCTATTCGCTGATGACGCCGATTATCCTGCCCAACTCTCACAAATCTACGACCCACCGCCCTTATTATTTTATCGTGGGAACAGCGCGCGCCTACATCAAGCACAAATCGCTATAGTAGGTAGCCGAAAACCCACTGCGCATGCGCAAAAAATCACGTTTGATATGGCGCAGTACTTAGCGCAAGCAGGTTATATCGTTACTAGCGGTCTAGCTATGGGTGTAGATAAACGCGCACATTTAGGTGCGCTAGCACAGGCAGACTCCGACTACCAGGGACGGACGGTTGGTGTAATGGGTACAGGGATCGATGTGAACTATCCCAATCATCGAGATCAGTTATTTACTCAAATTATTGAGCAAGGTGGCTGCATTATTAGTGAGCTATTACCACACACTCAGCCGCATAAACATACTTTTCCGCGTCGCAATCGTTTGGTAGCTGGGCTGAGTCTCGCGACCATCGTAACGGAAGCGACAATCAAAAGCGGCTCGCTTATCACAGCACGTCTCACGTCTGAACAAGGTAAACAGGTCTTTGCTATTCCTAGTCATATTGATAACAGTAATGCAGAGGGTTGCCATCATTTAATACGTGAAGGTGCGACCTTGGTTTATCATCCTCAGCAAGTACTAGAGGACGTCAATGGTCAGCTTGATTACGATAAAGGCGCTTATAGAACAGCGAACGCTACTACTTTCAATAGTAATCACTCTAATAGCAATCACTCTAATATTACTCAGACTTCCGATGCATTTGAGATAGAGAAAAACTCAATCAAATCTACTAGCCAGCAACCATCTTCTGAGATAAAGCCTGCGCGCAGTACAGTCGTTGTGCCTGAGCATTTAACTGCAATCTATGAGCAGCTTGACTGGCATGGGCAAGATTTAGATGCGCTTATTAGTGCAACCAAGCTTGCACCGCCGCAGTTGATCGGACAGCTAATGGAGCTTGAGTTAATGGGTCTTATCAGCGAGCAAGGTGGACGATATTTACGCGTGTAAAGTATCGTAAATGTTCCGTATTAGACACTGGCATAGATAGCACTTAATTATAGACTCTCCTAGACAATATCTTTCTTGTGGTATTATTAGAATTTACTTCTACGAACCATTTAAGTCATGAGCCAACCTACACCTCTTATTACTAATTCTGCCATTCAAGCTGCTAAGTGGCTAAAAGAAGGGCAACTGCTCGCGTATCCTACAGAAAGCGTTTGGGGTATTGGTTGCGACCCTTATGACCAAGCAGCTGTTCAGCGTATTTTGGATATCAAACAACGTCCACAAGCCAAAGGAATGATAGTCGTCACTGATAGTGTGTCTCGCTTAGCACCTTTGCTAGCCTCTTTAAATGATGTTCAGCGCCAGCAGGTTATTGATAGTTGGCAGACAGACGATAGCGGAGATGAACAGCACAGTCGTCAAGCACATACTTGGTTATTACCGATTCCTCAGCCGCTTGCGAGCACTGTACCCACTTGGATCACAGGTCAGCATCAGACTATTGCAGTCCGAGTTATCTCGCATCCTACAGTTCGTAAGCTTTGCCAGCAGCTGGTCAGTGAGCAGAATCCATTTGGTCTATTGGTTTCTACAAGCTGCAACCGATCAGGACAAACGCCTGCTAGCACCTTTGAAGCCGCCTATGCTTATTTCGAAGAGCAAATTGGTTATTTGCAGGGTGATACATTGGGTTATACCTTACCTAGCCAGATTCGTGACGCAACGACAGGTTTCGTCGTTCGATAGCGTTCTCTATACGAACTCTTAAATTTCTCATAAGCGATTGCTTGCAATGCAAAGTGATGATTGTCGCTACTCCTTATTTACGTGAGCGTTTATAAATTAACCATCTGCTAGCTTTCCTATTTGCTCACCTTCCTTTACCAAAAGCATGTAAAAGTCGTTTTGATAAAAACCACAAAAAAGCAGACGATGGTTATAACGGTCTGGTTTTTATTGAACGATAAGTACTTCAACGATGAGTAACTCAACGATAAGTCATAGTGATGATATTTGAGGCATATAGGGAGTAGGGTATGAAGGTTTTGATCAGTGGTGGTTCAGGGTTTTTGGGAAGTGCTTTTAGTCGAGAGCTAATGGCACGGTATCGCGCGCAGAATAAAGACGTGACGATTACTTGGCTAACTCGTAATAGCGGTCAACCACATCCCGATGATATCAATATGATGACTTATGACGAGCTTGCGATGTCTGATATGAGCTTTGATGTCATACTAAATTTAGCAGGTGCTGGGATTGCTGACTCTCGTTGGAGCGATGAGCGCAAAAGAGAGTTGATGGCGAGCCGTATCAAACCTACTCAATCGATACTGGATTTTATCGCACGTGCTAGCACAAAACCCAAGTTACTGGTGAGCGGATCAGCAATCGGCTGGTATGGTACACAAGGCGATAAGCCACTGACTGAAAACAGCGATTATGAGACAGACTTTACTCATACACTATGTGATGAATGGGAGCAATTAGCACTTAAAGCGACCGATCATGATGTTCCTGTAGCTATCGTCAGAACAGGTGTAGTCATTCATCCTGAGGGCGGAATGGTGGCAAAATTGTTGCTACCCTTTAAATTTGGTGTCGGTGGACAGTTGGGTGATGGACAGCAAGTCATGAGCTGGATCAGCCGTGAAGATTGGGTTAGTGCGGTCATCTTTATTATCGAGCAGCAACTTAAACTTACTAGCGACTCAGATGTCAATCACCCCAATAGCTTAGCTCAAGATAGTACACCTATTAATGACAGCACTATCAAATCTGCAAGCGGTACCGCAAATGATACAAATGCAGTCGTATATAACCTTACTGCTCCGAATCCTGTGACCAATCATACTTTTACCAAAGCACTTGGCTCATGGCTACATCGCCCAACCTTTTTTACTTTACCAGAGTTTTTGCTTAAGCTGATGTTTGGCGAAATGTCCACGTTACTTATTGATGGTCAAAAGGTGCTGCCACAAGCGCTATTGGATGCAGGTTATTCGTTCAAACACTCGACACTCCAGCAAGCATTAGGAAATCAGAAATAGTTATATATCAGTTGTTTCATGTGAAACATCACAAACCATCTTCTGATAATCAATTATTGAACCGTGTTATGTCTAAGGGCAGTCCATGCGTTACGCATTCTTCTTCACCATCTTTTTGCTATTACAGTTGTTTAGCTTAGGTACAGTATTGAGCATACAGTGGTGGCTCCAGCCTTGGATAACGCCAACATTACAGACAATGATATGGGCCAGTGTATTCATTATTACTAATGGCCTATTAGTATTGAGCGTAAAGAGAGCATTTGCCAACAGTTATCGCTGGGTTAGCGGCTGGATGCTAATCATGCATTTTATGATACTGACGGCGTTGGCAGTGAGTCTACTCTACGGAGGATATCTGCTAGTAGTTGCTTTATCAGGTAGTACGTTGCATCAATCGAATGAGATGACTATAGGGCTAAGAGTACTAGCACTATTCCTATTTATAGGACTATTTATTTATTCGTTATATAGTGCCTATGCTCCTGTTATACGCGAGCTGTCTATTAATATAGATAAGCCTTTAGCCAAGCCACTGCGTATTGCAGTCGCTAGTGACTTGCATATAGGTCGATTATTTGGTGTGAGAGCCATAGATAGATTGCAACAACTTATGATTCGCTCTGGTGCAGATATGCTGCTGATGCCAGGGGATATTATGGATGATAATACAGAGGCCTTTAATGAATATCATATGGAGCAAAACCTAGCAGAATTGTGCAATAGTCTGCCAGGTGGTGTCTATGCGACATTGGGCAATCATGATTTATATGGTCACGAGCGACCTATTAGCGAAGCGCTGCAAAATGCAGGTATACAACTGTTGAACGATGAGGTGCTCTGTATCGAGCACGAGGGTCAACCAGTATGGTTAGTTGGACGTTTTGATAATCATAAACGTCAACGTGTAGCAACTACCGATCTGCTTGCGCAAGTAAATACGTCGCAGCCAGTGATATTGTTAGATCATAGACCAAGTGATATAGATAATCACAGTCAATTACCTATAGATTTACAAGTCTCGGGACATACCCACAACGGCCAAGTATTCCCCGCTGATTTTATCGTCAATGCTATTAATAGATTAGGCTATGGCTATGAGCAGATTGGTAAAGGACACTTCGTCGTGTCCTCTGGCTATGGTTTTTGGGGCATTCCCTTTCGATTGGGATCGCGCTCAGAGATTTGGTTGATTACGCTATCTGGTAATACCAATTAATCAGTTATACAAATCATTAATTAGCTGGCTAACTAAATAACTAACGGTTTATGCAGCTAACTGGGATTGTGTATTGATGATTTCACGTACAAAGCTGCTAAAGCCATGAATAATATTGCTTGTCTCTTGTCCAAGACCTTGATGAACACTCATAAAGTGTATAAAGCCATGCGGTGCTCCAAGCACAGTATAGGTCTCTACAGCAACGCCATAACCTCTCAGCTGCTTTGCATAAGCAAATGCCTCGTCACGTAATACATCGAGCTCAGAAGCTACAATGTAAGTTGGGCAAACTTTACTATTATCACCCAGCATAGGTGAGTTCAGTATATGTAGACGAGGCAGCGGACTATTTTCCAAACAAGCAGCATCAAATACTGCTACATCAGCATGATCTAATAGTAGACCCTCACCATATAGCTCCCAACTAGGATAATCTGTCTCAATATCAGTGACTGGATACAAGGGCATTTGCGCTAGAGGTTCGGGTAGTTTTTCTAATAGATTAAACATTTTCTGACCTTCTATCCCTAGGTCTGCCCATGCGCTTTTGCTCGGTGCGGTCAGCTGCTGTGCAATCAAAGTTGATAAACCACCACCTGCGCTATCACCTGCCAAGACGATACGAGAGGGTAGTGCGCCCAACGTGTGACAGTGCTCAATCAACCAAGCATATGCAGTGATACAGTCTTTTAATGCTGCGGGAGCAGGACATTCAGGCGCTAAGCGATAATCGACACTAACCACAGACCAGCCAGTCTGCTCACAGACCGCATGACAGAACTCATGATGTGTATCGACATCACCAATACAAAACCCGCCACCATGAAAAAACAGCATGACTGTTTCATCGGGATTGTGGATACGTTTTCTTCTAAAACCAGATTTTTTGCCGCCCGCTTTATAACAACGGACAGTCATGTCGCCATCATCTGCATTGGCAATCGTTTCATCTTTCCAGCTAACAGGCGAATCATTTTTTTTAGTGAAGGGCTTTATATTGCTTAGCATAGTAGTACTGGCTTGCTGCCATACTCTAGGTGATTGCATGGCTACTGCATCAGCAGTAAATCTCTCACGTAATTCGGGCATTGGGGTTAGTTCTAACGGTGTTTTGAGGTAGCTATTTACTGCAAGGATGAAACGCAGATGAGCGTTTGCATGCATATATTGTTTTGAGTTGGGACCTTTAAGGTAACCAATTGCACCTTCTAAAATAGGGTCTGGTAAGTAACCGAGACTTTTCATTGCATAGTGCAATGTATGCGGCTGGTAGTTTGCTACAGGGTTATAAGCGAGTATTTTTTCTTTAACGCTCAGACGTTTTTCTAATGAGTCATACGTTTGTGCATCTTGGTTCGATGACTCTCTTGACGCTGGATTTTCTTTTGACGCTAAGTGCAATGTCATCAATGCTTTATTAAGCAAAGTATTGATAGATAAATTTTTTGAATTAGACATAACAGCTCTCATAAATGATTTTTAGCGTGCATTTGAGTGTGGGCGATAATATTTATAGCAATGATAAAATAGCTAGCAGAATAATAGCGTATCGTTTGGTAATAGCTTGATTAATAAGCGTAAAGCAATTGGAATAAATAGTGGTTTTTTGTTCTTTTTGTGAGCAAATATTGAGATTTATTGACATGGAGTAAAAACGTTAGATGCATCTCTTTAACCAGACTTCACGAATATTTGTCATAAATGGTAAAAATTCCTTTGCTCTAGGCTTGAAATTTGTCCTTATCACCTTTATCAAGCAGCTATTGAAGCGTATTAAAAAAACAATGAGTTAGAAACATCGAGCATTTAATAATGGCATAGTAGGGCCAGTAATTATTCGGTCTACTGTGCCGTCTCTTAATCTTCATTATTGAAATTCCAAGGAGCTATCATGAGCGAGCAAAACCCGAACCACGAAAATCTTGACCAAAATGTGGCACATGAGAATATTGATCACAATGACAGTATCTTAGAAGAAACCATGAAAGAATTTGATCCACAGAATAATTCAGGTGAAGAAACGACTATCGAAAACGAAATCAACCTTGATACTTTCAAAGCGCGTATTGCTGAGCTAGAAGGCGAAGTAAAGCAAGCCAAAGAAGGTACTGCACGCGCTAATGCTGAAGCTTACAATGCGCAAAAACGCATGGAGCAAGAAGCGGATAAAAGCAAAAAATTCGCACTACAGAAATTTGCTAAAGAATTGTTAGACATCGTTGACAATTTAGAGCGCGCTATCGAAAATGCCGATGCCAATGATCCAGTCGCTGAGGGTGTGCAATTAACGCACAAAGCATTGGTTGCGGTATTGACCAAAAACGGCGTAGAAGTGGTCGATCCACAAGGCGAAAAATTCAACGCTGACTTCCATGAAGCAGTGGGTATTGACCCAGAAGCAGCGGCAGATACAGTGGGTACGGTCTTACAAAAAGGCTATAGCCTAAACGGTCGTCTATTGCGTCCAGCTATGGTTCGTGTTGGTCAGTAATATTTTTAGGGCTAAACCCTACTAATATGAAGGTTTTTCACAAAAAATGACATGAAACACAGTTTTTGCGTGATTATCGCCTTGAAAAATACGACGGGTAAACCGATATATAGCAACAAGTGACCGACTACGGTCTGGATAAATAAGTATTTATAGTTAAAAACAAATTAGGAGCAATTGATTATGGGTAAAGTAATTGGTATTGATTTAGGTACTACTAACTCGTGTGTAGCAGTAATGGAAGGTGACAAAGTTAAAGTCATCGAAAATGCTGAAGGTACTCGTACAACACCATCGATCGTCGCTTATAAAGATGACGAAACGCTTGTTGGTCAGTCAGCTAAGCGTCAAGCAGTAACCAACCCAAGCAACACTTTGTTTGCGATTAAGCGTTTGATCGGTCGTCGTTTTGATGACAAAGTCGTGCAAAAAGATATCGGCATGGTTCCTTACAAAATCGCTAAAGCAGACAACGGCGATGCATGGGTAGAAATCAACGGTAAAAAGCTTGCACCACCACAGGTTTCTGCTGAAATCTTGAAAAAAATGAAAAAAACAGCAGAAGATTATCTTGGTGAGAGCGTGACAGAAGCAGTTGTAACTGTACCTGCTTACTTCAATGACTCACAGCGTCAAGCAACTAAAGATGCGGGTAAAATCGCTGGTCTAGATGTAAAACGTATCATCAATGAGCCAACTGCTGCTGCACTTGCTTATGGTATGGACAAGAAGCAGGGCGATAGCACTGTTGCTGTATATGACTTGGGCGGTGGTACTTTCGATATCTCAATCATCGAAATCGCAGACGTAGACGGCGAGCAACAATTCGAAGTACTAGCGACCAATGGTGATACTTTCCTAGGTGGTGAAGACTTTGACTCAGCATTGATTGATTTCTTAGTTGCTGAATTCAAAAAAGAGCAAGACGTGAACCTAAAAGGTGACTCTCTTGCGATGCAGCGTCTAAAAGAAGCGGCTGAAAAAGCGAAGATTGAGCTATCAAGTGCACAAAGCACTGAAGTAAACTTGCCATACATCACTGCTGATAGCAGTGGTCCTAAGCATTTGGTTGTAACTATCAGCCGCTCGAAACTAGAGAGCCTAACTGAAGAATTAGTACAACGTACAATGGGTCCTTGTAAGACTGCCCTTGAAGATGCTGGCCTAAAAATTGGCGACATCAACGATGTAATCTTGGTTGGTGGTCAGACTCGTATGCCACTAGTACAGCAAAAAGTACAAGACTTCTTCGGTCAAGAGCCACGTAAAGACGTGAACCCTGATGAAGCAGTTGCAGCTGGTGCAGCGATTCAAGGTGCCGTATTGTCTGGTGACAAAACTGACGTATTGCTACTTGATGTAACGCCATTGACTCTAGGTATCGAAACGATGGGCGGTGTCATGACGCCAGTTATCGAGAAGAACACCATGATTCCTACTAAGAAATCACAGGTATTCTCAACGGCTGAAGATAACCAACCAGCAGTAACGATTCAGGTATATCAAGGTGAGCGTAAAATCGCTAACCAAAACAAAATGCTTGGTCGTTTTGACTTGACGGATATCCCACCAGCACCACGTGGCCTACCGCAAATCGAAGTGTCTTTTGACATCAATGCTGATGGTATCATGAACATCTCTGCAACCGACAAAGGTACTGGTAAAGCACAAAGTATCCAGATTAAAGCGGATTCTGGTTTGTCGGACGAAGAAGTTGAACAAATGGTTCGCGATGCAGAAGCCAATGCTGCTGAAGATGAGAAGTTCGCTAACCTAGCGCAAGTTCGTAACGAAGCAGATGGTCGTATTCATGCTGTACAAAAAGCGCTAAAAGAAGCAGAAGATAAAGTCACTGATGAAGAAAAATCAACAGTAGAATCTGCGATCACTGAGCTTGAAGCAGCAGCGAAAGAAGATGACCATGATGAAATCAAAGCTAAGCTTGAAGCATTAGACAATGCATTCTTGCCAATCAGCCAAAAAATCTACGCTGATAGCGGCGCTGGTGCAGAAGGTATGGATCCAAGCCAGTTCCAACAAGGTGCTGACGATGCTGGTAGCAACAAAGCTGATGACGATGTCGTTGATGCTGAGTTCACTGAAGTAGACGAAGACAAAAAATAATACCAAATCCAAAAACGCGATTAGCTACGTCAAACTCGCTTAGTCTACTTGATGTAGTACTTACGCTTGTTTTCCTTGCTACTCAAGTTTTTGAAAATGGTATAGTCAATATGAATCGATAAGTAGTTAAATTAAAAAACGCATCCTTCGGGGTGCGTTTTTTAATGGCTGCTATTTCTAAATGTTGTTATGCCTATTAGCCACCGTTCCTACTAGCCACTATTTTTACTATCAGTTAATAAATTAAGGTTTAAACGCGCTCACTATGAGCACTTCATAGGTCAAATTAACCATGAGCTGTCCTGTGTCATTCTTTTCTGAGAATTGTTGCCAATAGTCTGACTCAAATTGCTGTAAACGCGACTTTGTCCATACAAAGGTTTGAGTATCTTCTGATTTAACTTGCGTTTGATTGGTCGATACGCCAGTGAGTTTCATATGTTTTAAGATAGCGTAGGGGGTAGGAAATGGTAAATCAAAGCGCTGAATTGAGAGTTTGATATTCTCAAAGCCAGCACTGTCTAATGCCAATTGCCATTCATTAATATCTGGATAGTAAAGTCCTTGACCCGTGAGAGTTTTGATTTGTAAAAAGTTATTTGGCGTAAAAGTACTAAAGACTAGCTGGCCTTCAGATTGTAAACGCTGCGCGGATTGCGTGACGAAAATCAATGGATTATCAAACCATTGCACGGCATTGGCACTAACTATCAAGCTATGATTTTCTGCTAAATCTATCGTTTCAGCATCACCGATAATGATCTCAGCAGCAGGTAGTATTGATTGCAATGTAGCACTCTGCTCAGTACATAACTCATTAATGAGCCAGTGCTCGCTTTGTATATGATTAGCGAATAGGCGCGTCATCTGACCTGTGCCTGCACCCACTTCTAGCACACTACTTTGCTTGGTATGAGCAATACTGTCTAATAAATAATGACAAACGGTCTGTTGAATATTGGCATGCTGGTCATAGTCGCTTGCATTGGCAAAGTGGCGAGCGATGGTTTGTTTTCTAACACTGAGGTCATCAGCTGTGTCGAATGTTGTCATAGGCTTCATTACATCCAAGTGCGCCAGTTATCTATCAATAGTAGGAGTAAAGTTTGTGTCAAACGATAAGGTTACAACTGCTGTATCAGTCGCTCGCAGTCTTCGTTAGTCAGTTTGGCATTCATAACTAAACGAATGCGAGCAGTGTTTGCAGGCACAGTAGGTGGCCTGATAGGCAACGCGTAAAATCCAGCTGCTTGCAACTGTTGCGCTTTGGCAAGGGTATTCGCATTATCGCCTAATATATAAGGAACGATAGGGGATTCATAGTGTATATCTTCCAAGGCTAGCGATACACGGTGCCGTGGGCCAATGGCTTGGCTAAGCGTGGTAGATAACTGTGCTAGATGCGCACGTTGGTCAGTTAAGGTCGGCATCTTTGTTAAAATAAATCGTGTCCATGCGTGATTGATAGGAGGGAGTGCGGTACTAAAAATCAGTGGACGCATGGCATTGATCAGCCATTGTTTGACGACCTCATCACACATTATATAAGCACCCATTGAAGCAAATGCTTTACCAAAGGTACCCACCAAGTAGTCAATATCCGCCAAGGTATGCGTTTCTTCCGCTAATCCTAGACCTGTATCGCCAAGCACTCCAACAGCATGTGCTTCATCGACATATAGCTCAATACGAGCATCTTTGGATTTTAGTTGTACTAGTTGAAGTAAGTCAGCACGGTCACCATCCATACTAAATATACTCTCGGTGACAATAATAATGCGTTCAACCGTCTCTTCTGCTTGTTCAATAAACTTGGCCAAATGCCCGTAATCGTTATGACGGTAACGACGATAAGTGACAAGTTTACTTTGGCTCAAGCGCATCCCATCGATAATGCTGGCATGTACTAGCTTGTCAGCCAAAATGAGTGTCTTGACTGGCAAAGCTGTCAATGCTGGCAAGATACCTAGGTTAGCGTGGTAGCCACTGTTCAACACCAGCACCGACTTTGAATCGGCTAAATTCTGTTTTTCTATAGCGCTTTGATACCAATTTTGCAGTTCTTCTTCTAGAGCTTCTAACTGCATATCGTTGCCTGTCAGTAGGCGTGAGGAAGTGGCACTCATTTTAGGAGTGTGTGTAGTAGATAGCTGTCCCACTTGAGCTAGAAATTCAGCTTGCAGCTCAGTATCACCACCTAAGCCAAGATAGTCGTTACTCGCAATATTGAGTAAAACCTTACCATCGCTAATCACATATCGTCCATCATGCTTTAGATTTGGTAATTGACGATACTGCTGCTTTGCTTTTAAGTCTGCAAGTGCAGTTTGTAAGCGCTCAGTGATAGAATTTTGCATTTTTTCTCTCTAATTATTATTATATCAGCCATATTTAGCCGATTTATCTAGCAAGAAAACTGTGAAATGAGTACGGATTATTGCATAAACTGGGTGGATGTAACAAAAGGTTTCATATCTAGGCCTTTGTAACCCGAGCACTGACAAATGCTTTCAAATCTTAACTCTCATACCATTAAACACTGACAGAGTGTCTGAAATAGTTTGTTACTATGTACCCATCGTTAGCAAACAAGGCGATACGGCCAAATGGTCAATACAACTAAATAACTTGTTTGTCCAAATTTACTTGAAGGAGCTAATAATGAAAACTCTACAAAAAACTATACTTGCACTAGCAACTGGTTCTTTACTTACTGTAGGTGCACAAGCTGCCGTTAATTATGGTAACGGCTATACAGGTCAACCGTATGTTGGTGCTAAGATTGGTCAGTTCGATAATGATGTAAGCGGCGACGATCCAACTGCGTATGGTGTGTATGCTGGTTATAACTTCGATCCTAATTTTGGTATGGAAGTTGAATATGTTGGTTCAGATGATGCTGATCTAGACAATAATGCTGGCGATTATGATACGAAAACTTATGGTGCGTACGGTACTTATCGTTACACGTTCCCAAATACTGCACTGTATGCCAAAGGTAAGCTTGGTATCGCTAAAACAGAGCTAGAAGCTGATTTTAACGACGGTAGCAGTGATTCAGTGAGTGATACTGGTATTGCTGGTGGCATCGGTCTTGGCTATGCGGTGAATCCTAACTTCAATGTTGAAACAGAATATGCCATGATGGATAGTGATGCAGATACTAAGCTGCTTACTGTTGGTGCTAACTTAAAGTTCTAATTATTTAGAAAACAAGCTTTTAGCAAACAGCTATAATAAAGAAACGATCACTTTAAGTGGTCGTTTTTTTTCGCTTAAAATTTATATTAAGGCCTTTAAGTTAGTAATTTATAAGCATCCAATAAGTAATATATCATTATCGTTAAAGCGTTGTTATCCTTAAAAATGTGCTACATTAAAAACTGGAATGATAAAGATAGGAATGGTGGCAAGGATGGAGATACTTTGGATGATTGAACCTTGGCATTGGTTAGTATTGGGCTTCTTATTACTAATAGTCGAGATGTTTGTACCGACGTTTGCCAGTCTGTGGTTTGGTGCCGCTGCCATCATCGTTGCAGCGCTATCATGGCTGTTGCCTATTTCTGTCTCTGTTCAGATTATCGTCTGGTTAGTGCTCTCTGCTGTGTTTTTGCTAGCTTGGTTTAAGTTTATCAAACCGTTGTCAGTAGATCGTACCAAAGCTGGGCTAGGCGGTAGTGTCATAGTTGGTGAGGTCGGAATGATTATCGTGTCACCGCAGCTAGATAAAGCTGGCACGGTTAGATTTAGTGTTCCTATCGTTGGTGCGGCTGAATGGATGTGCCGTACGAGAGGGGAGCAGGTGGCAATCGGCGATAGAGTGGTAGTGACGGATATCGTGGGTAACGAGCTGATTGTGAGCAGTACAAAAGCGCAGGCAGCGATGCATAAAAGTATGCAGGTATAATAATAAGGGATGAGTTATGGAAAGCTTTAGTATTGTCATGGTGGTATTGATTGCACTGGTGGTATTCACCGTGTTTAAAGGCGTACGTATTGTACCGCAAGGTTATAAATGGGTGGTGCAGAGACTGGGTAAGTATAGCCAAACGCTAGAGCCTGGGCTTAACCTCATCATCCCTTATGTAGATGATGTGGCTTATAAGGTAACGACCAAAGACATCGTACTCGATATTCCGTCACAAGAAGTCATTACTCGTGACAACGTCGTTATCATTGCAAACGCTGTCGCTTATATTAATATCGTGCGTCCTGACAAGGCGGTCTACGGTATTGAAGATTATGAATACGGTATCCGTAATCTAGTACAAACGTCATTACGTTCGATCATTGGTGAGATGGATCTTGACAGCGCATTGTCTAGTCGTGACGAGATCAAAACCAAGCTAAAACATGCAATTTCAGAAGATATCGCGGATTGGGGTATTACCCTTAAGACAGTAGAGATTCAAGATATCAACCCTTCGCAGACCATGCAAGCATCTATGGAAGAGCAAGCAGCGGCAGAGCGTTTACGCCGTGCAACCGTGACCCGTGCTGATGGTCAAAAGCAAGCTGCTATCTTAGAAGCGGATGGTCGCTTGGAAGCGTCACGCCGTGATGCTGAAGCACAAGTGGTACTAGCCAGAGGTTCTGAAGAGTCGATTCGTTTGATTACTAGTGCGATGGGCGAGGAAGAGATGCCGATCGTATACTTGCTGGGTGAGCAGTATATCAAAGCGATACGAGAGTTGGCTGAATCTGATAATTCCAAAATGGTGGTATTACCAGCAGATATCTTAAGCACTGTAAAAGGTATGGTCGGTGATAAATTAAAAGTGTAAAAAGTCATAGCAATATTAAAAAAAGACCTCGTTTGAGGTCTTTTTTATGTTTAATAATTGGACTAAAGTTTCGCCAGCTTAGATAACTTTTGAAAAGCGGTTTTGGTGTTTCTTTTCTAAGTATTCATCAAATACCATGGCGACGTTACGGCCAAGCAAGCGACCTCTGGGTAAGACGCGCATACCTGCTGCATCCATATCAATCAGTCTGTCGTCTTGCATAGCGCCCAACTGCTGAATCTCATTAATAAAGTAGGTGATGGCATCGATACCAAATTTTTGATTCACATCTTTAAAATCGAGATAGTCATGACACAGTAGGTTCATGATGACATATTCACGCAAGCGATCCTTAATAGAGGTTTTAATGTACTTTACTGCAGGCATGACAGTTGGATTAATTTTCGCCATATCAATCTTGGCTTGATAGCTCTGTAGATCAGTATCGTTTTGCAAAATATAGCGCGTATTGGCATTAGAAATCTGACTGATTGATGAGACACCAAAGCCTAATAAGTCACAATCACCCATGATGGTGTAACCCTGAAAGTTACGATGTAATTTACCCTCACGCTGGGCGATAGCCAACTCGTCATCAGGTTTGGCAAAGTGATCGATACCGATATATTGATAACCGGCTTCGGTCAATGTGTTGACAGTATTGCCGAGCATCGTCAGTTTGGCAGCCGGGCTGGGCAAGTCTTCATCTTTTATCTGACGTTGGGCTTTAAATCGCTCAGGCAAATGCGCATAGTTAAAGACCGATAGGCGGTCTGGTGACATCTCGATGATACGATTTACAGTTTTGTCCAACGTATCAGGTGTTTGATGCGGCAAACCATAAATCAAATCAATATTGATAGAGCGAAAACCAAGCTCACGTGCTTCTGTTAGCACGGTTTCAATAATCTCTGCTGAATGTACACGATTAACGGCGATTTGCACCGTTTCATCCAAGTCCTGCACCCCTAAGCTAATACGGTTGAAACCGAGATTACGCAGTATCTTTAGAGTGTTTTCACTCAGCTCACGAGGATCAATTTCGATAGAGTAGTCACCTTCATCTTCTGTCAAAAAATCAAACTGAGTCTGTAAAAACTCCCATAACTGCACCATATCTTCGTCACGCAAAAACGTTGGTGTACCACCACCTAAATGTAGCTGTTTGACCAACGGTTTGTCGCTGCCTTCTGGCGTAGATAACAGGCGGCGCTTATGGGTAATTTCAGCAATCAAATACTGCAAGTAATCGCCAGAATCACTATTTTTTTTGGTAATAATCTTATTACAAGCACAGTAGTAGCAAAGGTGGCGACAGAACGGAATATGAAAATATAGCGATAAGGGAGCGCGCGCTTCACGGTTTTGCAGGATTTTCGTCTCAAGACCGATAGCCTCAAAGCTATCTGGTATGGGCGCGAACTCTAGAGCAGTTGGATAAGAGGTATAACGCGGTCCCGAGCGATTGTACTTATTAATGATTGCCTCATCAAATGCTGGTAGCTGCTTGCTAGTAATGCTGCCGCGTGTACTGGCATAAGGGTTGTCAGGTTGCATAACAGGGCGCACAGTCGTGGGCGGCTCGTCCGCACGATTGTAGGGCTGCTGAGTGTTCTGTTCTGAATAGTCTGTCATGCGATATTCCTCGTTTTTACTCTAGATACTGCTGATTTTTATATCATCAAGGTTTTCGGATTTGGTATTTATTTTTCAATTTTATGACTGATTGATAATAAATTTTGAATACGTCATCGGCAGCAGTATGTATCGCTAAATGTATAGTAGATAGTATAACAAATCCTTGTTAGCAGTGGGGTGGTCGGAGAGTATTCTTAATTATTGAAGTAGAGCGTTATTTATACATAAAAAACCTCAGAACGACGCTGAGGTTGTGGTGATTCTCTCTACACCAGCAATAAAACACGACATTTGCGCGTTGATAAATAATACTTTATTATCAATGATACTCTGTATTAGGAAGATGCTGATGTCGTTTGCCCAAGTCTATACCCGTTCGGTGGTTGGTCTGCATGCACCTAAGGTCATCATTGAGGTACATCTATCGCAAGGACTGCCTGCATTGACCATCGTTGGGCTACCTGAGGCCGCCGTGCGTGAGAGTAAAGATAGGGTACGCTCCGCCATTCTCAATTCAGGTTTCCAGTTTCCTAATCGCCGCCTCACGATTAATTTAGCCCCTGCTGATCTACCTAAAGATGGCGCGCGTTTAGACTTACCAATTGCTATCGGTATACTGGCAGCAAGCGGACAGCTTGAGCCAGAGGTGCTATCAGGATTTGAGTTTATTGGCGAGTTAGCGCTCAATGGTCAATTGCGACAAGTAACTGGTAGTTTGGCAGTCGCACGAGCAATTAAAGCTGAAAAATTGGCAATAGCATTGTCGCAGTTAGCAGCGAGTGACCAAGAGCAAAATAATTCAGATACCTCGCCGCCGATAACACCGCAACTGATCGTACCGATTGATAATGGTCGTGAGGCCAGCCGCGTTGATGGCGTAACGATACTAGCTGCTCAGAGTCTAAAAGCGGTTTGTGACCATCTACAGTCGCTCGTTGACCCAAGTGCAAGCTATGAGAGTTTAGCAGTGGTACAGCCTAGTCCTGCACAGCAGCATGTTGGCTATCAAGTGGATTTAGCTGATGTCAAAGGACAGCACCATGCTCGGCGCGCGTTAGAGATTGCCGCTGCGGGTGGTCATTCATTGTTATTTACAGGCCCACCAGGTTCTGGCAAGACGCTTATGGCATCACGATTGCCAACGATATTGCCAGATTTGAGTGATGAGGATGCGCTAGAAGTTGCCAGTACCTATTCTGTGGCAGACAGCGATTATGACTATGGGACGCGGCCATTCAGACAAGTACACCATACGATATCAGCTGTGGCATTGGTCGGTGGTGGCTCACGGCCGAAACCAGGTGAAATTACACTAGCCAATAAAGGTGTGTTATTTCTAGATGAGTTACCAGAATTTGATCGGAGTGTGCTGGAAGTATTGCGTCAGCCGCTAGAAGCCAAACAAATCACTATTAGTCGCGCTAACTCTCAAATGACTTTTCCGGCGAATTTTCAACTGGTCGCTGCGATGAACCCTTGCCCATGTGGCTATGATGGCGATACATCAGGACGTTGTCGCTGTCGACCTGAGCAGATCAAACGCTATCAAGACAAACTATCTGGACCTCTCTTAGATCGTATTGATTTGCATATCACCGTGCCTGCGTTACCGATTGCCGATCTGCAAAATGGTCAGGTAGGTGAAACCTCTAAGCAAGTACGGGCTCGCGTAGTAATCGCGCATCAACATCAAATGCAGCGCCAGCAAAAGGTTAATAATGAGCTTAGCCCTAGCGAAATCGATGAATACATCCAGCTAGGCGACAATGAAAAGCAGTTATTGCAACTTGCTCAGCAGCGCTTGAATCTATCAGCGCGTGGCTACCACCGAGTATTACGAGTAGCGCGTACAATCGCGGATTTGGCTAACAGTACCGATATCAACAGCGCGCACGTATCTGAGGCGCTGAGCTATCGTAGTAAAGCATAATCTATGTTTGAGAAAGTTACACTGTGATGAAAGATAGACTTCACATAGACTAGACTTTATCTTTCATAATCCAAGCAACCAAGTCAGCAAAGTGGTCAAATGCTTCAGTTGGGTTTAGTTCGCGAATGTCTTGCCCATAGTTATAGCCATAAGATAGGCCGAGCGTGTCCATATTGGCGTTCTGTCCAGCCAACATATCGTTTCTAGAGTCTCCAATCATCACTGCTTGCTCGACACTGACATTGAGAGTCTCACAGACGTGTAGTAGGGGCGCTGGGTCTGGTTTTTTGACAGCTAAACTATCACCGCCCATCACTTCGCTAAACAAATCCTGCCAGCCAAACGACTGTAATATTTTCGGTACAAATCGAATGGGTTTATTAGTGACTAAAGCAAGCGTATAGCCAGCTGCGTGCAGTTGTTTTAGTCCGTCATCGACATCTGGATAGGCAACGGTTTTGCTACCACTAAGATTCTTATAAGCCTCAAAAAATATTTGCTCTGCATGATCGGCTTCCTCAACCGTTAGCTCACCCTCTGCTACTTCCACTTTACCAACCAACGCGCGCTCTACGAGCAGTCGTGAACCATTTCCTATCCAATTGCGTATCGTCTCGATAGGGTAGGTATCTTTGCCCAATGTGGTTAGCATGGCGTTGGTTGCGTCGGCCAAATCAGGTACGCTATCAATGAGTGTTCCATCAAAATCAAAAATTAAAAGCTGCTTATTCATTGTTCCTCACTATTAAAATCGTTATATTTATTATATTGGCCATACCTTAGCACAGTAGTATTTCGAGACCAGTCAATTTAGTTGCCTGTTGTGCTGAATGTCTTGAGTATTAGCAACTATTCGACATCTTTATAGCGTTCACGATGCTCTTTTTTCATTCTTAAATAGTCTTCATTCTCACGACACTCATCCCATTTAATTTTAAAAATCCGTGCGGATTCTGCTTTGATTGGGTCTTCCTCTTGTCGTGGCAATTCTTCGCGGCCATGGGCGCCGCTTTGACCTTTTTTATCATCAGGTACCGCGCCTTTATATTTTTTACCACCTTTATGATTGGCATAGCGACGAGCACGGGTATAGCCCATTTGGATAAACTTACGCGCCATATCTGCACCGACGAAGTCATCGTCAGCCAAGTAATCTAAAAACATCTGATAGATGGCTTCACTACTTTCGCGGGCAATATCGGGGGTCGCAAAGCGCCAATGGGGTAAAATCTCAGACTTATAAGGCTCTACCAATAATACACCTTGCTCACCGCGACCGACACGGTACAACTCAGGCTGAGCGCGCAAATCCAAACTCTTATAATCCAAGTCGTAATCAAACTCTTTCATAGCTATGACCTATTATTTTTATCTACTCGTATATGGTTATTGAGTATACTTAGCCAAGCTGTTTAGAAAAAAGCACAAAAATGTTATGCAACCGTGACAGTAGGTATTTAGCATCAAGAGCGTTCAGTAGAAATGGTTATGGTAAAGTTAGCTGTGAGACGTATGAAGGCTATGAGTATGATGAATAAAATGCTACGAGAGATGTTATGTTGAGAAATAAAATAAGTGTAAATGAGCTGAGCCGTTTGCGATTACCCAAAAATATACTAGTAGCGTGGCTATTGCTAACGACAAGCATACTAGCCAATACGACTGCCCATAGCGCATGGTTTGAACGTTTGATTCCGCAAGGTGAGACCTACACAGTGCGCGAGATAGATCGCGATTTGGCATTTGTGATAGATGGCTTTATCTATGATGCGCGCACGTCTTGTTTTTTGGCAGTGGGTGATCGAGTGATATTCTTTGAGGGGCGTCACGGTATTGATTACCGCGCAACTATATACGACTTGGATTCGCGTGAGCGCTGTAATTTACTATTACGTGGTCGGTTGTACGAATAGCGATTGGCTATACGAATAAGAGCAACACATGAATCAAATGAACGCTAAAGAATACGATAAATTTTAAACATAAAAAAAGCCCCGAACATTGCTGTTCAGGGCTTTTAGAATTCTATTAACGAATGGTGGCTCGAGGCAGGATCGAACTGCCGACACACGGATTTTCAATCCGTTGCTCTACCTACTGAGCTATCGAGCCGTCTTCGTTGAGGCGCTATTAAACTAAATATACGCGCTTCTGTCAAGCTGTTTTTGCATTATATCTGATAAAAGACGATAAATAATTAGATATTGGTAAAATTCACCGTTTTAGCGCTCAGTTTAGTCTTTCACACGCAATAGTTCGTACTCGCTCATGATGCGATGAATATCGGCGTCCGCGGGGACAAATTCACGTACGCCTTTTCTAACTTCGCAATCATAGACCAGTTTAATAAACTTGGCATCGATAGCACGTTTACGATTCTCCGGATGCACCGTGAGATATTGCAGGCGCTTAGCATTGGTCTGCCCGTCATCAAAGCAGGCGACAGCGGCGATAGGCTTATCATTGAACATACCGACATAGAGGTACTGTCCACGTTTAAACCCTTGCTCAACGATATTTAATACCTCGAGACCGTCAGGCTGCGCATCATCGCTATCGTATAACGCTTGCAAGCGCTCTGCTAGCTCATTGTCGCGAGCAGGTTTTTTGATAAGTGGCGCATCCAAACTATTAATGGCGATCGCTTCTAAAGGCATAGCAGTTCCTATAAATAGAGGGTTTCTATAGTATAAATAAGCAGTATGAGACAGCACGATGTCATAGCGTGCAATGCCGTAAATAAGGGTCTTCAAAGTCGGCGCGAGTCATGATTGATAATACTGAACACACTATTTTAGCAGAATGACGTGATTTTGTGCGTGGTTTACCGCTTGGTCGTGGCAGTAAATGTTAGGGTTTGCTATGATGAGGCTATATAATATTTAGTATGTATAAACCCTAATATGTTGATATCTTTTGTATATATCATTTTCTAATATAGTTTTTGCTAAGGTCTGACCCAGACACTAGTAAAATATTTTGGGCAGGTTTTTGCCTTATTTATTGACCGCTTTTCACTGATAAAAAACTGATAGAGAGTAGCCATGACAGCCAATGCAACGACGACTGCTGCCACACCTGAGCAAACTGAGTCAAAAAACGTAAATCTATATGGTCGCCCTGAACGTATCGCGACCGTTGAGCGTATCACTGCCGAAACGCAAATCACCTGTACCGTTAATTTAGATGGTACAGGTAAAGGCACGGTAGAAACTGGTGTGCCATTTTTGGATCATATGATTGATCAAATTAAGCGTCACGGTTTGTTTGACTTAGATATCAAATGTACCGGTGATACGTTTATTGATGACCATCATAGCGTTGAAGACACTGGTATTACCCTTGGCCAAGCATTTAACAAAGCATTGGGTGACAAAAAAGGCATTCGTCGTTATGGGCATTTTTATGCGCCGCTAGATGAGTCATTGACCCGTGCTGTCGTCGATCTGTCAGGGCGTCCTGGTTTGCATATGGACATTCCTTTTACACGCTCGCACGTCGGCCGCTTCGATGTTGATTTATTTAGTGAGTTCTTTTACGGTTTCGTCAATCACTCATGGATGACGGTGCATTTGGACAACCTAAAAGGCAAAAACAGCCATCATCAGATCGAATCAACCTTTAAAGCCTTTGCTCGTGCGTTACGTATGGCTTGTGAGTACGATGAGCGTGCGTTGAACACCTTGCCATCGACCAAAGAGGCTTTCTAAGGCGCATTTAAGGCTCTTCTACGGTGTCAGTCAAGCTTGGCGTACTAGTTGTACAGCCTGCACTTGACTTCCTTGTAGCAAAACCTTATCTACACCCGCGATAATAGAAAGGGCAATAGCCAACAATATAAATGGTCAATAATATAAATAGTACAGTAGTCAAAATATTTAAAAATGAGAACCAATCGATGACTAAAATAGCACTATTAGATTATGGTATGGGCAACCTGCATTCTGCTAGCAAGGCCCTATCGGTAGTCGGGGCAGAAGTCTCTATCACCAATGATCCAAAAGTCGTTGCGGCGGCTGATAAAATCGTTTTCCCTGGTGTGGGTGCGATGCGTGATTGTATCGCTGGCATGCATGAAGCAGGCATTGATGAGGTCATACGCCATGCAGTGTTTAACAAGCCCGTTATGGCCATCTGTGTGGGCATGCAGGCGTTGTTTGAGCAGTCAGCTGAAAATGGTGGCACGGACTGCCTAGGCATCTTAAACGGCACTGTAGAAGCGTTTGACCCTACGTGGAAAGACAAGCAGGGTGCGACGATAAAAGTACCGCATATGGGCTGGAATACCATTAACGGTATGGATTTTGACCATCCGCTTTGGCACGGTATCGAAGACAACGCGCATTTTTACTTTGTGCATAGTTACTACTGTGATCCTGCTGATAGCTCACAAGTGGCGGCGGTATGTGATTATGGTCAACCGTTCTGTGCCAGTGTGATCCAAGACAATCTATTTGCTACCCAGTTCCATCCAGAAAAGAGCCATACTGCTGGCTTGCAATTGCTCAAGAACTTTGTAGAGTGGAATGTGTAAGTAGTTGATAAACGTGAAGTGAATATTTAATTTAGTAGAAGGTAGATTATCAATTGTATAATCTACCTTTTTTATGCTCAGCCATCACTTTGTAGCTGATATTCTTTAGCTATTATAGTTTAGCCATCATGGTTTAGTGATGCGCTCAGTTATTTTCTACGCGCTTATATTTGGAATATCTCAGTGGATTTTACTGCCTTTAAAATGAATGTTGTGGAAACAACGGGCCTTGCCAAAGATGCCTTACATATCTATGTCGGTGTAGGTGTTTATCTGCTGTGTCTGGTTGCGCTGCGACCTATTATCAAAAGCCAAGGTATTCGGTCATTTATCGCATTGATCGTCGTAACTTGCATTGCGCTGTTGGGTGAGTATTTGGACAATCGAGATACGATTGAATCGCTTGGCTTGACAGGCTTAAGCCGTGAGCAGATACTCGCGAGTATCCGTGATTTGATCAATACTTGTATGCTACCGTATGTGCTCTTTGCGCTGAATAAGTGGACGACTATATTTCGACCAACCAATAAATCGACTTCATTGACCAAGCGCCATAAAAAAACGGACTATTAATTAGTCCGTTTTTTTTCAAGCGGGTAATCTAATTTGAATAACCTCTAATAAGAGCTATAGGATAAAAGAGAAATAAATTATCCATTTTTCTTCTTCTACATTTATCCAAAAATTCTATTAATGAATCTTCGTTTTCTAAAAAGTCATTGAGCTGTTTAAAAGAAATTTCATAATATTCTTCATACTCAACATACCTATGATCTGGCGGACTAACTGGAAAAGATAAGTAATATTTATTAGTCGTGGTTTCTTTACCTAGCGAGTATCTTTTTTCTCTACTGGTTTTCAAATTTTCAAATTCGTAACGCATAGAGGCCTCACGCAAAGTCATATTATAGAGCCAACCTATCTCTCATCATACAGCTCACGTACGACTTCACCAATGGCTTTGATACCATCAGTCAGCGTCTGCTCATCCGCGGCGATACTCATGCGGATACACTCGTGTGCATGCTGATAATCGCTAACATCGACACCAGGGAAGAAATACTGACTTGGCACGATGAGCGTACCTTTTTCTTTTAAAATCTCGTACAGCTCAACTGTGCTAATCGGCAAGTCTTTGAACCATAACCATAAGAATATCGCGCCTTCAGGCTTATGAATGACCAATGGATAATCACCCAAGGCTTCTTTTAACAGCTTCACCGCGAGGGTTGCCTGCTTTTGATAAAACGGCTTGATGTCGTTATCTGACAATTGCTTGATACGATCGTTTTCTACCAATGGCGTGGCAATCGCTGCACCAAAGCGTGTCGGTGCTAGATTGACCACGGCATTCATCGCGCTAACCGCTTCGATTACTTTGGCATCGGCCACGATAATACCCGTACGCATACCGGGCAAACCAATTTTCGATAGACTAAAGCACAGAATCGTATTGTTATCCCAATTCAGGTGCGCGTCAGAGTAGATGATATTGGGGAAGGGCATACCGTAGGCGTTATCGATAATCAGCGGTATGTCATAGCGTTTGGCAATCTCAGCCAAATGCGCCATTTCGTCATCGGTCAACACGTTGCCAGTTGGGTTGGTTGGACGTGAGCAGCAAATCGCGCCGATACGACCTTCCTTTAACGCTGGCAAGTTCTCTAACGCGTCAAAATCCACACGATATTTAAAGAAGCCTTCCTCACCATCATGCGTCACTTCATCGATATGCGGTAATACGGCGGTGAAATGCTGACCTTCGACATGCACATCACTATAGCCAATATACTCAGGGGTCAATGGCAGTAGAATGGACTTGTCGATAGATTCGTTCTTCTCATCTGTGAACGCGCCGCCAAACAGATTAAACAGATAGAAAAACGCATTCTGTGAGCCATTGGTCAAGGCGATGTTTTCTGAAGTGAGGTTCCAATCGTAATGACGGTTAAAGAAGCCAACTAAGGCGTCGATAAAAGCGGCATCACCTTGCGGATTAGAGTAGTTCGCCATGCTGATAATCGCGCTACTATTGGGCACGCCTGCGTCGTTATCAACGCCCAGCGCCTTATAGGTTTCCAAAAATAACTCATTGACGGCATCAATTTTGGCAGGGTTACCACCGCCCAGCATGTTGACTGGCTGATCGCTTTTTAGCGCATCGCCTAGATCGTCCATTAATTGTGAGATGCCAGTGGGTTGGGTAAATTTTTGACCGAACTTTGAGAATTTCATAAGGCTACCATGCTGTTTGGGAGGGTGTTATAAGTGGGTATTTAACCGATAAAGTTGGGCTAGTATAGCAAATGGTATGTCAATTATATAAGTAATCAGGTGGCTCTATACATATCGGTGTTTGAATGCTAAACAATTTGTAGCAACCTCTAAAATATTTTATCAGGTAACGTGATATTGTTATTTTCAATCTCATAAGAAAACCGTTAATTCAGTTTTAGATTATAAAAGGAGTGACAATGAATAGCGTCCAACATTCAATTAATGAAGTTAATTTCAAAACTAAACCCATCAAACCGGCAAGCTCAAAGTATTCCATATCAGATGATACTATCAATAACTGGAAACTTAGCACACAATTTAAGATATACCATCCCGAAGATGACTTCAGCGTATCTTGTTGCTGTACTTTCTTTTTGGTTGATGGCGAGTGGGTTAAAAAAGACCTTGGTGTATTAAAACAACAGACAGGTGCAGATTTATTAATTGGCATACAAACTAGTGATAAATTTATGGCAACTAATAATGTCATAGACGGTATTGTTTGCTGCGAAATTGAGCAAGCTCATAGGGTTGTGCATCAGCTCCAAGCTATGTTAAGTGTACATGGTAGCTACATTGCTATGGATCTAAATGACGTAATCAGTTTGTTTGATGAATGTCCATATACTCAATATGCTGAATCAAAACTCTATTTGTCAGACGACCTTACCAAGCAAAATAAACAAGAAGTAGATGAGTTTATAGATAAATTACCGATAAGAAATGTTAAAAATTTACTGCTGTATGCTCATTCAATTGAATCTACAAGTCTAGAACAGTTTAGTGAAATCGTAAAAACGGTTGAGCGGAAAGTTGATGATTCTGACATGTTCTTACATGGAATGGCGCTGACGAATACATTAGAGTATGCTTATATCAGCGTAATGTATCCTATAGAACCAGCACAAAGTTAATAAATGATGACTCGCTTCAATGTACTTACAGACTTGGCAATAAGTTAATCAATTTTTTTCTTGCGTGCTTTTTCTCCCTACGGAATGAGCTAGGGTGATGTATGCGGTAACATTGTGCTTCATACTTAGGTAATTTGAAAGACCATAAATCCTTTGAGGGATAGCCCTCAATAGCTGTACATTCTCTCAACTCTGAATTTGGAAAGTATCTACGTCTTGCATCAATGCCCTGATTACCTGTAGCGAATATGACGATGTCAGGATTTAGCACCTCAATTTGAGCGACAATAATCTTTTTAGAAATAGTTTCTATCTCTTTTATCATTTCCTTATCTTTTATGTGATTAATATGCCCACCCTTATAGTCAAAGGCATAGATATTAGCCCATAAGATACCGTTTTTACCGCTCTTGTTTGCAATATCACGCACAAAATTAAAGAATGATTTTCCTTGAGTATTTTTTTTCTCATCTTCTAATTGATTGCCTATAAAACTTTTACTTTTAGCCATTAACCGCTTGATTCCATCTTCATTATATTGGAGGTCACTCCAACTTTCTAACCAATCTCTAGTTTCTCTACCAACAATCAGTATTTTATTGGGTGCTTGTTCGTATTCATCGGGTACACTTCCCAAAAGTAGTTTTGCTAAGCCTTCATAAGATAAAGATTTATCTAAAAAATCCTTATGCTCTTCGGAAATATTCATATAACGCTCAAACAGTTTTTCTTGTAACATTTTCTTGTCCTAATTAAGGTTATGTTTATTGAAAAGCCCCCCATAAAGGGGTTTTTTCGTATCAAGCTAAAATACAGTACGCCTAAACCATCGCCCTGACCCTTGCCATAATCCCACGTCCAATCACCAATCTCACATAAATAATAGCAATGGCAAACAGCAATACGCTTAATGCCGCACCGCCAATCGCCAAGCTTGTCCACGGCACACTAAACTGTAAATTAAACCATTGCGTGATGGCAGCCCATGCACCAACGTTGGCAATGACAACGGCAAATGTCGCCGCGCTAATACCAAGCACACCCAGCTCTAATATATTGAGCATATACAAATCACGCTTTTGCATACCGAGCAGTCTAAATGACGCGCTGTCCTTCATACGGTCTTGCGAAGTAGACAGCAGCGAGCTGATCAGCACCATGACCCCAGTGAGTAGGGCAAGCAAGGTGAACACATAGACCAAGCGGCTCATTTGTACCACCAGCTCTTGGATTTGCTTAGCAATCGCAGTGCCATCGATTGTGGTGACAGCAGGGAACTCGCGTACCAGTTTGCCTTGCAGCTCTGGAATAGCATCTTCTGATACATGTGCAGTGGCAAACTGAATCTGCGGAGCAGCGGACAGCACCGACGGCTCAAATAAGAAGTAAAAATATGGGCTTGGACCGCGCTCATAGCGCGTACGAATACTGGTGATTTGCCCGACGATCTCGATACCTTGAATATTAAAGCGCACCTGATCGCCCATGCCGACATTGAGCATACTGGCGGCAGTGTCCAAGATAGATAAGGGTTTGACTTGCTGATCGGCATCATCGATAGGGGTATACAGCGCATCGTCTGTGAGCGAGTCGGTGATGTATTCGGTATCCATCACCGTATCTGCGTAGCTTAAGTTAAACACCCGCGTAGGATCGTCAAACCCATCCTCAGGCTCGATATCTTTTGCCGGTACATCGTTGGCCGTCTCCACACGCGCGCGAATGACGGGATAATAAGTGACAGGCGCCTCAATGATCGCATCAATATCGTCATGCTGATCGCTCTGCACGTCGAGCAAAAACAGATTGGGCGCGTCTTCAGGATAGGCATTGATAAACTGCGCATTGATACTGTGATTGAGTGTCGTGATGAGCGTCAGCACCGCCACCGATAGTGATAAGGTGACAAAGAACAACGCCGATTGGTTGCCTTTACGCGCAAGGTTATGGATGGCGATACGCTGCATCCAACTGACCTTGGCATTGCTTGCCAATTTGTTAAGCAGCCAGAGCCACCCACGCGCCAATAACCAAAATATCGCCACAAAGCCAATCAAGCCGCCCAATAGCTGTGCGCCTAATGACAGTGAACCAACTTCATAGGCAAAGAAAGCATACAGCCCTGCCAGCACCACGCCATACCATAGTAGCGGCATGCGTCGATACCAAGGCAAGTTTTGTGTTTGCGTACTCGCCCCTTGATTGAGTAGGGTAGCAGGTTTGGTTGTGTTAAGTGCGCTTAAACCACGCTGCGCAATCAGTAGCGTCAGAGCTAAGGCAATTACAATGGTTTTGATCGCACTGATTGGATTGATGGCTAGACCGACATCGGCAGGCAAGATAGCCACCAGATACGGCTGACCAATTTTAAGTAAGCCCAGACTAAGGGCAACCGCTGCGACACAAGCAATGACAGTCGTGACGATAAGCAGCTGATAATAGCTACGTTTGAGTGAGCCAAGCGGTTCGCCGAGCGCCAATCGAATGGCATTATTGGACTGCTGCTTACTGACAAACGCACTAATGACGCCGTACATGGCGACCGCAGATAGTAGCAGCACCGCGATGACCAGTAGCTTTAAGAACATCAGCACATTATCAGAGATACGCGAGACAGAGGTGTCTGCGGACTCAGCGTCAGAGAGTTCAATATCAGGATAATTGGTCAGGATATCTGTAAGCTGTTCACGCTGCGTGGTTATCAGCTCTGGGTCGCCTGCCATCTCGATACGATAGTTTATGCGACTACGTTGACCCAATAGGTTGGTTGACGGAAGTGAATCTTGTTTCATTAACACACGTCCACCAAAACCAAAGGTGGTCAGCGGACGGTCAGGCTCTTTGGTCAGTACATCACTGATTGTGAACTGGGCATCACCAATGGTGATACGGTCACCGACATCGGCCTGTAGACTACTGAGCACTTCTGGCGCGACGATCACACTGTCAGATGTTAGCTGATCCCACAGCGGCTGTCCTGAGGCAAGCTCCGCTGTGCCGTATAAGGGATACGATGGCGAGACGGCTTTGACGCTAGCAAGCAAGGTTTGCTCATCATTGACCAGCATGGCGCTAAACTGATAGTCATATACCGTCTGTGTATCAGGAATAGTTTCTACCTGTGACAATACTTCGTTTGGCCAGTCTTGCTTACTGTTTAGGATTAGATCCCCACCAACGAGCGCGCGCTGATTGTCATTGATATAGCTATCGACAGACTGCTGCACCGAGTCGAGGGTCAGGTAGGTTGCAAGCGACAAGGTCAATGTCAGTAGAAACAACACAGGATACACCCAGCGCTGCCACCAACTACGGCTGAGTGCTTGTGAGCCTAGAGTTTGAAAACCTAGAGTACGGGTAAATAGTTGACTAAAGATGCCGCTAGGATAACTGGACTCTTGATGCATACTGGTAGCAGTTTTTTCTGTATCAGTCGATTTGTTGTCTGTGGGCTTACTATTCATTAAGATACAATCCAGTTATTCATGTAGGTACAATGCGGCCGTCATGCATGATGATGACGCGATCTGCCATCTCGGCAAGTGCAGGGTCATGAGTCACGACCACCAGTGCCGAGCCAACCTGTTGGCGTAAGTCCAATAGTAGCTGCATGACTTGATCGGCATTTTGCTCGTCTAAGTTGCCCGTTGGCTCATCCGCAAACACAATCTTTGGGTGCGATACCAGTGCTCGTGCCACCGCTGTACGCTGCTGCTCACCACCTGACAACTGATTAGGTAAGCTGTTACGTCTATGACCTAAGTCGACCGCATCTATCAGCTCGTCTACGCGTGCTAGGTTTGGACGTCTGGCAATATCAAGTGGAAAGGCGATATTTTCAGCGACGGTCAGTGTGGGCAATAAATGAAACGACTGAAAGACAAAGCCCATATCCTGTTGACGAATAACGGCTAGCGCATCTTCGTCAAGACTGCTAAGCATTTGACCTGCCAGCGATACCGTACCGTTATCGGGATAGTCTAATGCCGCGAGTAAACCTAACAAAGTAGATTTACCTGAGCCTGATTTGCCCATGATGACCACAAACTCACCAGCGTTGACATAAATATCCACGTCTTTAATGATTGACAGTTTTTGCTCACCGACTTGCACGGTTTTATTTAATTGTGAAGCGGTCAGTAGAGCTTGTGTCTTAGCGTCTGCTTGTGGCGTTGCTGCGGCAGTCGAAGGTGATAATGTCATTACATGGTCTCGTTAAATAGTCTCGTTTGTCGTATTTTTTGTCGTATTGTCTTGAGCCGTTGCAGCTGTGTTATCGGTATCGGCTGTTTTTAACTCTTCTAGCTCTTCTAATTTCGGCTCTAGAATAGGCAAGATATTGTTATTAACGATAATCTCGTAGCCTTCTTTGGTTGGATGAATCGCATCCGCTTGGTTAAGCTCTCGGTCACCGCCGACGCCCTCTAAGAAAAACGGAATGAGCGTCAGGTTCATATCTTTCGCAATACGAGGATAAATGTCCGAGAATGCCGCAACGTATTCACTGCCTAGATTGTCATAGATCGACATACCGCCCAAGATGACGACACTACCATTGTACTGTAGATGTTTAACCGCAGTACGGATGTTAGCTTCAATGGTCGCCACATCGATACCACGTATCGCATCGTTAGCACCAATAGTCAATATGGTGATGTCGGGTTTGGTTTGCGACACCCAGTCCAATCGATTGACCAATCCCGTACTGGTTTCACCGCTTAGACCTGAGTTAATAACTTTGGCGTTAGCATAGCCCATCTCTTGTAGACGATCTTCTAACTGAGCAGGATAGTTGTCATCTTTGTCCACTCCCAGACCTTCTGTCAGTGAATCACCAAGCGCTAAAATAGTCAGTGATGAGGATTTGACCTGTTGATCACTTGTTGCTGCGGTTTCAGTGGCTACTGGAGTAGTGCTGGCTTGACTGTTGGTCGCTTCAGTACTGGTACTCTGCGTGTCAGTAGCAGATGTCGTTTCAGCATCTTTCTGACAGCCACTGATAGCCATTACAGCTGCGAGCATAGCGATAGCAGGCAAGCGCTGAGCAAAACGAGAGGGAAATTTCATCATGGGTGTTATGTCCTATATGCAATCAAACCAGTGTCTAGTCAAATCCTATCTAAACCAGATACGGTATCAGTCGGATAAATCGTCAGGCTCGCTCAATCTACTATTGGTAGTACTTTCACACGCCGTCCTTTTATCCGGATTATATTGAGTATCCAGCTTATATTAAGTATCTAAGTTATATTGAATTGACTATAGCAAAATAAGACAGTGACCTATATTGGCCTAAGGTTAATTTAAGGCCGCTTTATTGCGCGTTAGCAATCATAGCCTTGTAGACCGCAAAAACTGATAGAAATGAAAGCTGATAGTAATCAAATATATTTGCCATCGACCATTACTGGACGACTAACAAGCCAAGCAATCACGACGTTGACAATCATCAGTATCAGCATAATAAAAAGCGGCATACTCCAGCTACCAGTCATTTCATGCAGCCAGCCTGTACCCAATGGTCCAAAAAACGCAATGACATAACCAACTGCTTGAGCCATACCAGACAGCTCGCTTGCCTGATTGGTCGTATAGGTGCGCATAGAGAACAGCATCATGCTCAAGGTAAAAATTGCTGAACAGCCCATGCCCATCATGCCTGACCATAGCCATGCCAAATCAGTCGATAGATAACTGACGCCCAATATACCAACGACATTTAGCACAGCAGCAAATACCGCCAGCGCTTGAATAGGGCGGCCGCGATTGACCAACCAAGTTAAGCTTAAGATAGAGACTGGTGCCATAAACTGAAATACGGAGCCCATTTGTCCAGCACTGACGGCAGATAGTCCCTTACTCACCCAAATCGACGGTAAAAAACTGGCAACGGTGTAAAACAATAATGACTGCAATCCCATAAAAATAGCAATCTGCCACGCAAAGGTGGTTCGCCACATAGAAATTTCAGAAGAACCTAAGGCCGCAGGGATAACCGCTTGATGGTTAGATGAACCCAACCGTACACGTAAGAACAGCCAAATCACGAAAGCAAAAACACCCAGTATTGTCCAACCGCCTAATGCCCACTGCCAACCAACTTGCTCAGATAACGGCAATACGACGCCTGCGACAATACCTGCTGCTGTGGTCATCGTTAAACTAAACAACCCTGTAATCAGCGGAATATGTTGCGGGGTACGCTGCTTAATAACAGGCGCTGCTAAAGTGTTAGCGAAGCCAATGGCGAGGGTGAGCAACAAAGTACCAATTAAAAACCCACTCCATGTCGGGATAGCAGTACGGATAATCATCCCTACCGTCAATAGTCCAATCATGGCAATCAGTGTGTTTTCTAGTCCGAATCGCTTGCCAATGGTTGGAGAAATCAGCGCACCAACGGCAAAGCTCAGCATAGGTACTGCCCCTAGCCAGCCTATCTGAAATTCAGAGATATCAAGCGCGTCCTTTACCACTGGAGCGATAGAACCTAGCGCGACGATAGGTGCACGCATATTGGTGGCTAGCAGAATCATGGCACACAGCACCAACCAAAAGGTAAAGCGTGAGGAGGGCAGGCTAGATGAAGCAGATAGATTGGACGAGGTAGACATAGCAGCACAACGATGACAGCGAAAAAGAACACGTTATTAAACAGCGCCAAAAAATCGCCGCTTATAAAATAACACCAGAGAGCGTTTACCCAGACACGTACCTAGACGGTAATCGATATCATAGAGCAGACCAAAAAATATAGGTAGCGCGTAAGACATACATTCGCTGAACTGACTTTGCTAAATTGGCAGGCAGGTTAGTCAAAATGTATGTGTGGTTACTTCGAGTTACGGCTATAGAACAGTGATAATAAGAGATGGCGATAATAAGTAATCTTAAATAAATAGTCTTATCGCACAATAAAAATAGCGCCAAGTCACTTCTGAATGACTTGACGCTATTATAAGAACATATTTCAGGTAAATGCTACCAGCGTATGGTAACCAATAGGCTATTAAACCGATTTACCCAATTGAGCAGCTCTCAATGCATTCTCTTGTTGTTCAGCGATTAGTGAATCGCACTTATTGGGATCATTACCACAAAACGAGCAATTTTCGTCGCCCATCAATTTGGCAACACCGCCACAAGATCCTCTAAGCGGCTTTTTTTTGACCATATAACCGACGCCCATAAAAATAAAGAATAGGACAAATACGGTGAAAGTAATGGCAAGCATAGGAAGCAGTTGGCTAAGCATAGAGGAAACCTCATTTTAAAAAATAGGGCAGTTATTAGTAGTGCTGTCTAAGTTCATGACAGCTAAGCACCATTAATAACAACTGTATAATAGTATAGCAAATTTTAGTGCGGCTCGTTGTGCGTTAACGTATTCTCTTGTTTCACATCTATCACTTACCAGTGGCTTTTAGAGTGTGCCATCTAGAGCTTGGAGAATGATTAGAGCTTTTTATCAGCACGTAATGCTTTCATCGCTGGTGTCTGTACCACTTGCCAGTCGTCAATATCATCGTCAGCAGCTTCGTTGGACATATCATCAGAACTCTTTGCTTTTACATCGTCAGCTAGTACCACAAACATGGCCGCTAGATCTTGCGTTTTAGCGAGGTCTAGTGCTTTGTGATAAGGCATCGCGGTAAGGGCAGTTGCCCACGCATCCGCCAATGCAACCGAATCAGCTGCGACAGTAACTGAAGGTGCGCCGCCTGCAATAGGGTTGCCCGTTGTCGGATCGATAGTATGGCTATAGCGTTTGCCATCGAATATGACAGAGTTACGATAGTTGCCAGAGGTCGCTAAATGCATTTGACTAGCCGTATTCTTGGGCTGGCGAATAGCAGATACGGTTTGGCGTTTGCTGACCGTGCTGCCTTCAATAGGAGCGTCAATCGCAATTTGCCATGGCTGCTGCTGGTTATTCACACCAGAGGTGGCAATCTCACCGCCGATCTCAACCATATAATTACGAATTTGATAATCATCTCTCAGTACGTCAGCGATGACATCGACGCCATAACCTTTGGCAACAGCAGAAAAATCTAAACCAACGCCGTCTTTGGTTTTATAGATGGTGTCGTCTTTCTTTATGATGCTCTCAAAATCGACCAACGCTTTGGCTTGCGCAATCTCAACGGCAGTCGGCGGACTTTGTAGTCGCTCGACCGTCATGGTACTCCCAAAGCCCCAGGTGTTTACGAGTGGCATAACAGTAGGGTCAAAGGCACCGCCAGATTGCTGATAGACAATTTGTGATACGTCTAGCACACGACTAAAATCAGCATCGATAGTGATAGGTTTGTCTTTGCCCAAACGATTGAATGTAGATATAGTCGAGTCGTTTTGATAAGTAGACATGCTATCGTTAATTTGTTTTAGGCGCTCGTCTACCGCAGCTTGTATGGCAGCTTCGTCCGCATCATCAGGCAACTGATAGCTAATATGATAGCTCGTTCCCATCGTCTCGCCGATCAGATAGTTATAGTCTGGGGTTTGCTGGCAAGCACTGAGACCTAAAGTACTAGCAAGGCCAAGGACTCCAACTAGGGTAAGGTGCAGAGGTTTTTTGGAAGATAAGCTGGATATAGTGTTTTTCATAATATTTTCGGTATGGCGTAGAAATGAGTAGGGTGTAAAACAAGCCACGCTTATTTTACACCCCTTGAACCCAAAAATACTAATGAAGGCACCATTCAGCGACAATTCGTTCGGTTGAGTGGATTATTTTACTTGTGACTCACGTATGAGCTTATAGAGTTTTGGTGGAGAAACGCGGTTGACCCGTGTGGCCAGTTTTTCTTTACGACCAGCGACGATGATATATTCCTCTCCCTTGGTGAGCGCTTTCACAACTTGTTTAGCAAACTCAGCCGCAGTTAGACCGTTATTAGTTGCTTCATCCATCGTACCTTGTGTGCTACCGTCGCCAGTCAACGCATTGATAGAGATATTGGTCTGGATAAACCCTGGGAATATCGTGGCTACTTCTATGCCTTGGTCATGTAGCTCAGCACGCAAACTGTTTGCCCACATATGCAGCGCTGCTTTGGCTGCTCCATAAGCGCCGCGATATTGTGTACCCAACAAACCTGCCACACTCGAGACCATCACGACTTTGCCGCCGCCTTGTGCAATCATATCAGGCAACGCAAGTCTGGTAAGATGCGTTTGGGCAAAATAATCTATTTCCATGATTTGGCGTTCAACTTCTTCAGCCGTGTCCATGATGAGCGAACGCTGACTGATACCAGCATTATTGATGAGCCAGTCGATTTTCCTCGCCTGAGCTTTAGCAGTGTCATAAGCTTCTTTGGCTTGATTGGCATCACTGATATCAAAAGGAACGACGATATGCTTGTTAGCACGTTTGCAGCTGCTTTTGACCGCATCTAACTTATCACTGTCACGTCCACTTAGAATAATCCTAGCGCCGCGCTTGGCGAAGGCAACGGCTAATGCTTGTCCAATACCGCTAGAAGCACCAGTAATCCAAATGGTCAGATCTTTGTATTTCGTTTTCATAAGCGTCCTTTCTTAATATTTAGAGCGTTCATGATATAGGATAGCAATGCTGATCTACCAGTTAGATTTGTAGTCTCAATAACCACAATGATTGCTAAAAATCACACAAAAAAAGAGCCTCAATTGAGACTCTTTTTATATACACTTTTAAGTTTATCTGGCGGGGTTATTTAACCACCGAAATCATCAAGCATGATGTTTTCGTCTTCTACGCCCAAGCTGTGTAGCATATCGATCACAGCAGCGTTCATCATCGGTGGCCCACACATGTAGTATTCACAGTCTTCTGGGTTTGGATGATCTTTCAGATAGTTTTCGAGCAATACGTTATGGATAAAGCCTGTTGGACCTTCCCAGTTATCTTCTGGTAATGGGTCAGACAGTGCAACATGCCACTCAAAGTTATCAAACTCTTCTTCTAGCTGATCATAGTCTTCAACGTAGAACATCTCACGAATAGAACGAGCACCATACCAGAAGCTAATCTTACGATCAGTGTTCAAGCGTTTGAGCTGATCAAAGATATGCGAGCGCATTGGTGCCATACCAGCACCACCACCAACAAAGATCATTTCAGCTTCGGTCTTCTTGGCAAAGAACTCACCATAAGGACCTGAAACCGTCACTTTGTCACCAGGTACTAAGCTAAATACCCACGAAGACATTTTGCCTGGTGGAATACCGTCAGGACCACGTGGCGGTGGACTTGCGATACGGATGTTAAATTTGATGAGGCCTTTCTCTTCAGGATAGTTGGCCATTGAGTAAGCACGGATAACTGGCTCATCAACTTTTGAGACATAGTTGAAGATACCGAATTTTTCCCAGTCTTCTCTATATTCTTCATCAACCACAAAGTCTTTGTAGTGCACTTCATGCGGTGGCGCTTCCAACTGCACGTAACCACCAGCGCGGAAGTTTACTTCTTCGCCTTCTGGAATTTTTAGTACCAGCTCTTTAATGAAGGTGGCAACGTTGTCGTTAGAGATAACTTCACATTCCCATTTCTGTACATCAAAGAACTCAGGATCAATCTCAATTTTCATGTCTTGCTTAACAGCTACCTGACAAGCTAAGCGCATGTGATTGCGGATTTCACCTTGAGTAAAATATCCTTCTTCGGTGGGCAAAATAGAACCACCACCTTCAATAACGCGGCAACGACACTGCGCACAAGTACCACCACCACCACAAGCTGAAGATAAAAATATACCTTCGCCCGCTAGCGTTTGTAGTAGTTTGCCGCCAGCTGGTGTCACCACATCATTATCGGGATTATCATTAATATGGATAGTGACATCGCCTGAACTGACCAGTCTTGAGCGCGCCGCCAAAATAATAGCGACAAGGCCCATGATGATCAAGGTAAACATAGCAACGCCACCAATCGCCGTAGCGTAATCCATGGTAGGTATCCTTAATCTATGGGGTAGGGGTGTGGGGGCATAATCTATGCTGTACCCAAACCTCTACCGAATAAATGAATTAAATAAGTCAAATAGCTAATGAAAGCTTTGAGCTTAGCGGTTTAGATGGACATACCACCGAACGACATAAAGCCGAGCGACATAAGACCAACCGTGATAAAAGTAATACCAAGACCACGTAGCGGTGCTGGAATATCTGAGTATTTTAGCTTTTCACGGATACCCGCCAATGCTGTAATAGCAAGTGCCCAACCGAAGCCTGCACCCACACCATAGACAACAGATTCACCAAAGTTATAGTCACGCTCAACCATAAATAATACACCACCTAAGATGGCACAGTTTACGGTGATTAGTGGTAAGAATACCCCAAGTGCGTTATATAGACTCGGTACAAACTTGTCCAAGAACATCTCTAGGATCTGTACGGTGGCTGCAATCAAACCGATATAACTTAGCAATCCTAAGAAGCTCAAGTCGATATCAGGGAAACCTGCCCATGCCAGCGCACCATCTTTTAGGATGAACTGGAATAGTAAATTGTTTAGTGGAACGGTAATTGCCATCACGACAACAACAGCAACACCTAGACCAATCGCTGTAGAGACTTTTTTGGATACGGCCAAAAAAGTACACATGCCTAAGAAGTAGGCAAGCGCCATGTTCTCAATAAAGACTGAGGTTATAAATAAACTAACATAATGTCCCATTAGTGACCGCCTCCATGTGCCATGCCTTTAGACTGCGGCTTCATTACAAACTCAGCTTCTTCAACTTGTTCTGGTTTCCAGATACGGACAACAGCGATGAACAAACCAATGATAAAGAACGCTGATGGTGGTAACAATAATAGACCGTTTGGTATGTACCAACCGCCATCAGTAACTGGTTGTAGAATCGTAATACCGAACCAAGTACCAGCACCCAATAGCTCACGGATAGTTGCAACGAATAGTAATACTGCTGAGTAACCAAGACCGTTACCAATACCGTCTAAAAAGCTTGGGATTGGTGGGTTGCTCATAGCAAATGCTTCAGCACGGCCCATAACGATACAGTTAGTGATAATCAAACCAACAAAGACAGATAGACCTTTACTGACGTCATAAGCAACCGCTTTTAGTACCTGATCAACCAAGATAACCAACGAAGCAATAATCGTCATCTGTACGATGATACGAATGCTTGATGGAATCTGCTTACGGATAATCGAGATAAAGAAGCTTGAAAATGCTGTTACCAAGGTCAATGCCACACACATGACCATAGCGTTAGCCATGCTGGTGGTGACAGCCAATGCCGAACAGATACCGAGGATCTGTAGGGCAATAGGGTTATTATCAAAGATAGGCGTGGTTAAAATGCTTTTAGTGTCAGCCATGTTATGCCTCCTTGCCGTTTGCTACTGGTAGCTTGGCTGCCAATTCGGTTTTAGGTTGAGCTGCCGGCTTTGATTGATTTGCTTGCGTGTCTGCACCTTCAACCGTTTGGCCGCTTTGTTCGCGTAGCATATCGAGATAAGGCTTATAACCTTGCTCACCTAACCAAAACTGAATCATGTTGCTGACGCCGCGGCTAGTCAATGTTGCACCGCTGATGCCATCAACCCAGTTCTCTTTTGGGTTACCAGCTTTGGTTACACCAGTGGCAACGTTACCATTCTCGTCATAAGACTCGATACCGCTCCACTTTGCACGCCATTCTGGCTCTTCGATACGAGCGCCAAGACCTGGGGTTTCTTTATGCTCATAGAAACTGATACCTTTGATGGTATTCATATCACTTTCGAGCGTTAAGAAACCATAGATAGTGCCCCATAGACCGTAGCCCTGAATTGGCAATACAACCGTTTCTGGCTGACCTGCGTCATCATTTTTGACATAGACTTTGGCATATTTTGGCTTACGACCAATACCAGCAGGATCGTTGTCACCCAAGTCTTCACTTAGAGCTTGGTTCTTTGTCGCTTGACTGGCGTCATAAGCATTACGATCAGGGATACCGGCAGTTTTCAGCGCGTCGTCATCGAGATAAGTACCTTCGTTTAAATCAATGATTTTGACTTCAAAGTCTTTAAAACGTTCGGCGACATCATCTGCTGTATCAGACTCAGCGTCATACATGTCAGCCGCAACTAAGATGTTTTTGTTACGATCTAAACGTGCGTTTTCGACTTGCGCAGGCTTTAGACCAACAGCCACTGCTGAAACCAACACTGAACACACCAAGCATAGCGTCAAAGCCACACTGATGGTTTTCGCGTTATTACTTTTGGGCTTGGACATAGCGAACCCTCCGAGCGGTTTGGCGTTTGATATTTGCTTGAGTCACAAAGTAATCAAACAATGGAGCAAATAAGTTGGCGAATAGAATGGCCAGCATGATGCCTTCTGGGAAAGCAGGGTTGATGACGCGAATCAATACGGTCATAAAACCAATCAAGATACCGTAAGCCCAGCGGCCTTTGTTTGTATGCGCAGCTGATACTGGATCGGTTGCCATAAATACAGCACCGAAAGCAAAGCCACCGATAACTAAGTGCCAGTAGAACGGCAAGCTCATCATCATGTTATCTTCAGAGCCAATCATGTTGAATACAAGAGACGTAGCAATCAGACCGACCACACAACCTGCCATAATGCGCCAAGAAGCGATACGCGTCCATAGCAACACTGCCGCACCCATTAGGATAGCTAGCGTCGATACTTCACCGATACTGCCTTGCATGTTGCCTAAGAATGCATCACTCCACGTGATCGCATTACCATAGACGTCGACGAAGTCCTGAGGAACCACACCAAGGGCTGCAAGGCCAAGAGGGGTTGCACCTGAGAAACCATCTACTGCCGTCCATACTGAGTCACCAGACATATAGGCTGGATAAGCAAAGTATAGGAATGCACGACCCGATAGGGCAGGGTTAAGGAAGTTTTTACCAGTACCACCGAACACTTCTTTTGCGACGACTACACCGAAGATAATACCTAGAGCAACTTGCCATAAAGGAATATCAGGTGGTAGACATAATGCAAATAGAACTGAAGTCACAAAGAAACCTTCGTTAACTTCGTGTCCACGGACGACAGCAAAGATAATCTCACAGAGAATACCTACCGCAAACGTCACGATATAAATAGGCAAAAACTGCATCGCACCATAGACGAAGCTTGCCCAGATACTGTCTGGGTTATAGCCTGCCATGCTAGTGATCACAGTACGCCAGCCTTCAGGCTGTAAGCCAAGCTGAGCGATAGCGGTTAATGCTTGATGACCAATGTTGTACATACCCCAAAACATCGCTGGGAAGGTACATAGCCATACGGTAATCATAATACGCTTTAGGTCAATCCCGTCACGTACATGTGATGACGCATAAGTGGTTGAGCTTGGTTGACGTAAGAACGTATCAAACATCTCAAAAATAGCGTAGTACTTTTCGTGTTTGCCGCCTTTGGTGAAAGATGGCTCCATACGATCGAACATATTGTGTAAAAATTTCATCGTGGTTAGCCCTCCAGCTCAATGCGCGTTAAGTTATCACGCAAAATATCACCGAATTCATATTTGCCAGGAGATACAAAGGTGCATAGTGCCAAATCTTCTTCGTCCAGTTCAAGCACACCCAAATCTACGGCGCTAATGATGTCTTCGACGATCAATGCACGTAGTAATTGAGTTGGTAGGTAATCTTGTGGCATGACTTCTTCATAGACACCGATTGGTACCATCGCTCGCGGTGAGCCGTTACTTGTCGTAGTAAAGTCGTATTTTTTGCCACCAAAGAACTGCGAAATATAGATAGGCAGTTTTGAGAAGCGGTTTTTACCTGGAGTAAAGAAGTGGAACGCAGGACGCTCACGGCCTTCAGTCAATACGCTGATCTGATTGTGAAAACGACCCAGATAGGCGATGTTTTCAAACACTTTGCGACCAGACAATACTGAACCTGAAATGATACGGTTCTCGCCAGCAGCCAGCTTACCTTTGGTCAATGCAGTAATATCAGCACCACGTTCAGTCATAACTAACTGCGGGTTAGTGACAGCAGGTCCTGCTAAGCTCACCATGCGGCGCGTATATAGACGACCTGTCGTGAACAATTTACCGATGGCAATCACGTCTTGATAACCAATCGTCCATACGGTCACACCGCGGCTGATAGGATGCAAGAAATGAATGTGCGTACCAGCAAGACCAGCTGGATGCTTACCAGCAAAACCATGATACTCAGTGACGTTATTCGCTGCAGTTTTTGCAACTGGCGTCAGTTGGGTATCGCCATGATGGCAGACAAAGGTCTTTGGACTAAGCGTAGATAATACAGCAAGTCCATCATTGAACGCTTGTAGCTGCTCATTGATCACAAGCATCGGGTCAAAGGCAAGTGGATTGGTATCCATTGCTGTGACAAAGATGGCATGTGGACGAGCGCCGATTTCGGGTGCGCGGCTATAAGGACGCGTACGGAACGCCGTCCATTCGCCAGAGGCAATCAGTTGGGTTTCAACGACTTCAGAGTCTAGGTCAGCAAGCTGCTGTGAGTCATAGCGCTCAAAGTCTACTTCTTCACCATTTGGGTCGACCGCAATCACAAGACTCTCAAACACTCGACGTTCGCCACGTTTAACAGCGACGACTTTACCGGCAGCAGGGGCAGTGTAGATCACGCCAACACGTTTTTTGTCTTCATAAACGGGCTGACCTTTGGCTACAATGTCACCTTCTTTGACATTCATAGTGGGCTTCATGCCCACGTAATCATAGCCAACAAGTGCTACATGTGTCGGTTGGTGCTCAGATATCTCGCGGGAGGGTTCACCAGTGATGGGCAAATCCAAACCTTTTTTGATGGTAATCATAAGCGAAAACTTAGTCCATAGTCTAAAACGATACCAGACGTCCTGTTTGGTATATCGGTAGCATGAACATTTGTATCACTTAATAAAGCCTTCAATCGTCTATTTCCTTTATAGTGAAATAGGGATGAAAGCTCTGTGAAGACAATACATGACATGATCATAACTACTAGTAAGAGTATTAACGCTGACCTTAGACTCCTTAACAACACGTTAATGTCTTATTCGAATTACCAAAGTGGCGACTGGCTACCAAGGTGTATGCTAAAACCGTTTCATCGAAATCAATCGCTACAGCACATGGCTAAAAGAGACTGGTTTAAATACAAATGGCTTTATCACACGTTTCATTGAAATTTAAAACTTGTAACACCAGTATGTTTGACCATCTCTCGTTTACGAATACCGTTTAAAGATATTCGATAGAATAAAAGTGTGGCCAAATAACGATCTATTAAGGTAGATGATATACTGGTTAAAAGACAAACTAGCTAAGCAACTGATAAGCAAACTTCACTTATTATAAGCTGCTATAGTTTTAATCGTAACGGTTTTAATATAGTTAGCTAGTGATAGGGACTTGCAAGACATCTAATTAAGGTTAAATACCGCAGAATCGATGGTTTAGAGACTATTGGTTGAGATTTTTTCAGATAGTCCTTTTTAGCAATTTCTTGGCCAATATTTTATTGGCATATTGAGCGATTGCTCGATCCATCCTGATCACCATGCTGTATTAGTAAGTTGTAACAACTCAACAAAAAGCGTAACACATGGTTACTATCACATAGAAACAAATAAAAATTTACCTAGGATTATACGCTAAATTGACCTAAAATTGCCAGTCAGTAATAGAATTTAACGATTGTTGGTAGTGATTCTACGTACCAAAACTTATGGTTATGATTGTCTAGTTTCTGTCTTTCCTATTTGTATTCAAACAGATTGCTAACTTAGCGATGTCTTGGTTTTCGATCTGCCCATAATTTATGCTACTTTTAAGCAGCGTTTTTTCCCGTTATTTGACGCTTCGATAACGTTTCATTCTCAAAATTTTAATTTACTAAATTTATTGCCAATCTTGTGCTTTATAAGGAATGCTATATGTGTGCTGTGCCTGTCATTATCCCGGCTATTGATTTAAAAGATGGTAAGTGTGTACGTTTAAAACAAGGCCGTATGGAAGATGATACGGTGTTCTCTGATGACCCAGTTGCCATGGCAGCGCGTTGGGTAGATGAAGGCGCTCGTCGCTTGCATTTGGTCGATTTGAATGGTGCTTTTGATGGCGTGCCAGTACATAGACAAGTGGTCAATGATATCACCAAAGCCTATCCGAACCTGCCTATTCAATTGGGTGGCGGTGTACGTAACATGAATACTATCGAGCAGTATATTACCGCAGGTTTGACGTATATCATTATCGGTACAAAAGCCGTTGAAGATCCTAATTTCGTCGCGGAAGCTTGCCGCGAATTTGCAGGACATATCATCGTCGGTATCGATGCTAAAGACGGTATGGTAGCCACTCATGGCTGGGCAAACGTGACAGATACCAAAGCGACCGAGCTTGCTAAGCGCTTTGCAGATGTCGGCGTGTCATCAATCGTTTATACTGATATCGCCCGCGATGGCATGATGCAAGGCGTTAACGTTGAACAAACCGTTAATCTGGCGCGTGAAGGCGGATTACCTGTGATTGCATCAGGCGGCGTTACTGACATGAAGGATATCGAGCTGTTGAAGCCTTATGGTGATTGTATCGAAGGTATCATTACTGGTCGCGCTATTTATGAAGGCACGTTGAACTTGAGCGAAGCGCAGCTTTACTTAGATAGCTAAATAAAGTCAGACAGCTAATTATCAGCAACAAGCTAAGCGAGAAAAATCCGTAAAAAATAAAGGATGCTTATGGCCACTTATATTGACCGTCCGATAGTACGCAGTTTTATAAAAGCGTGGAGTCAAATGGTGTTGCTACTAAGCATCCTTTTTGCGTGTTCAGCGCATGCTGCCAGTGAAGAAATTTCTGGTATCTCAGCAGCACTAGGTATAGAGACAACTGAAGGTGTAGAGACGGCAGAGGAAAGCGTATCTAACGATAATTCTGCCACATCAGAAAATGAGACATCAACAGGTGAAACTACAGAACCTGCCAGCTCATTGCCAACGCCTGCTCCACCGCCAGTAATCAGTGGCGAAAGCACTAATAATGCTCAAATCGAGACCACACCCACTCCGCAAAAAGACAACGATATTCGTCAACGCATCAGCGGTATTTTCTCTGAAATCGAAGGCTTACAAGCCGTCAATGTTAGTGTCACCCAAGGGGTCGTTACCCTAACGGGAGAAACAGCCAACGAAAAAAAAGCACAGCAAGCGATTAACTTAACCAACCGACTAACAGATGTCGTCACTGTAGAAGACAGAATTAACCGCACGCTAGATGTTCAAGAGAATGTCTCAACGGTCTATCAAGGTTTAAAAGCGCAGGTGACCAATCTAGTGAAGGCGCTACCACTACTATTGGTCGGCATCGTTATATTTGCCTTGGTAGCATGGTTTGGCAGTTGGTTATCTAATCGCAAAAAGTTGTGGCAACGTCTGACTCCCAATCCTTTTGTCGCTGAGCTACTTTCACAAACGGTCAAAGTTATCTTTATTATCTTTGGTCTGATTCTAGGACTAAGTATGATAGGTGCAGAGACCATTTTAGGTACATTGCTTGGTGGGGCAGGTGTCATTGGTATTGCGGTTGGTTTCGCAGTCAAAGACACTATCGAGAATTATATCGCTTCACTAATGCTGAGCATTCGCCAACCTTTTCGTGCTCGTGACCATATCGTGATTAATGGACAAGAGGGCATCGTGGTTCGTTTGACCTCACGTGCGACAATACTGATGACACTGGATGGTAATCAGCTGCGCATTCCTAATGCTGAAGTCTTTAAAGGTACCATTCTAAATTACACCAAAAATCCTGAGCGCCGATTTACTTTTGAATTGGGCGTTGATGCCAATGATGATCCATTAGCAGCAATCAAAGTCGGATTGGATGCGATACATACGCTGGCGTTTGTGTTGAATGAGCCTAAGGCAATTGCAGTCATTACCAATGTGGGTGATTCTAATATTGTTTTGGAATTTCAGGTTTGGGTAGACCAATCAGAGACTGACTTTGCCAAAGCACGCAGTATCGCCATTCGTGAGACCAAGCATGCACTAGAAGATAAAGGCTTTAGCTTACCTGAGCCTATCTATCGTCTGCGCTTCAACAATAAGTTAGAAAAAGCCTTTGAACACATGCAAAGCAGTGTCAGTAATACTAATAATGTTCAATCTGATATAACGATTACGCCGTCGATTCCTGAACCTATTGACACAAATCAGGTCAGCGGGAGTCATACGGATGACCAAGATAAAAAGCAAGCCAAGGCTCGCGCCAAAACCATTTTGCAAGGTCGCAGTGCTGATGAGGTTCTCGACGCCCGTCCTGACGACAAGCTGATGGAAAAGGTAGAGCAAGAGATTGCTCAAAGCTCAGATGAGACGGATTTATTGAATAATAATAGCCCACAAGAATAGATATTAAACGTTAAATAAAGTTTAGGCATAAAAAGTGCAACAGAATCTCTATTTGGTGGTTATTCAAATACGGGGCTTTTTATGGAAATGAAACACGTTATTATCTTTGCAATAATTGGTATTGTGGCACTGCTTGGCTTTAACATTATCAATGGCAATAGTCGCGAACAAAATAGAGAGATTGCAGCCAGTAGTGTAGCCGCTGAACAGTCTGATTCTACAATAGCTACCTCTGATACAGATATTACTAGCCAGCCACTTAGTCAACAGCCGAAAGCTATCGTAGATAGTGCTACTAGCAAAATTGATCAAGCACAGCAAGCTGAGCAAGACCGTGTAGACCAATTGGACGATGCGCAATAGGCACAATAAATAGCTATATCGTTGATGATTGAAAAGTACACAGCATAAAAAAGGCTAACGATTACGTTAGCCTTTTTTATTGTATTACAACATCAGTATCTAAGTATCAGCCTAAGCTTAGCTTTTTTTAGCAGCGCTTCTGCGGTTGCTGCTTCTTTTTGCTGGAGCTTTCTTAGGCTGCTCTTTCTTCGGTTGACCTTTTTTGCTTTGGTTCATTGCACTAGATTGCAATTTAGCTTTCAAATCAAAATCAATCTGTAGCAGATCCATATTGACACCCGCAACCTTCACTTTAACTGAATCGCCCAGTCCAAATAGCGTACCTTTATCTTTACCGATAAGCTGCTGCTGCTGCTCATCATAGACGAAGAAGTCATCGCCAACGTTTGAGATATGAACCAAACCATCGATATATAAGTCAGTCAATGTGACGAATAAACCAAAGCTAGTAACCGTAGTCACAACGCCTTCGAACTCTTCACCCACATGATCGGTCATATAATGACACTTAAGCCAAGACTCTACATAACGTGATGCTTTTTCTGCACGGCGTTCTGTATCTGATGTTTGTGTACCAGCACCTTCAAGAGAAAATTCCATAACAGGTTGTTGGCTGTTGGTGACTTTTGCCTTAATCGCACGATGCAGCATCAAATCTGGATAACGGCGAATCGGCGAGGTAAAGTGGCTATATTCGTCATATGCTAAGCCAAAGTGACCAATATTGTCAGGTGCATAGTTTGCTTGCATCATTGAACGCAGTAGCATGCTATGAATACTGATAGCATCTGGTCTGTCTTTGGTCGCTTCGATAATCCGCTGATAATCCGCTTGCGTTGGATTTTCTTCTGGGAATGGTAAGCCAAAGTTTTTCGCATATTCATGAATACGCATCGACTTCTCATTATCAGGCTTATCATGGTTACGATACAAAACTGGCAACTCATGCTTAAGCGCGAAGTTTGCAGCACAAGTATTGGCAAGGAGCATACACTCTTCGATTAGCTTCTGAGAGTCGCCACGAGTGCGCGGTAAAATCGCTTCGATTCCGCCTTTCTCGTTGAACTTGATATACGTCTCAACCGTTTCAAATTCCATTGCATGACGTTCTTCACGCTTTTTAAGCAGTAGCTCATACAACTGATGTAACGTATCAACAGACTTTTTAACGTCTTTATTACCCGTTAATGATTTAGGTAATCTCTTATCATTCGGGTTCACAAGATAATCGTTTACTTGATTATAGGTGAGACGGGCTTGTGAATGCATCACTGACGGATAGAACTCATATCCAGTCACTTTACCAGCGCGCGATATCTTGATATCAGCAACCATACATAAGCGATCTAGATTAGGGTTCAATGAACATAGACCGTTAGATAGCACTTCAGGCAACATCGGAATCACGCGATGCGGGAAGTATACTGAAGTGCCACGCTCATAGGCATCTTGATCAAGTGGTGAATTCGGTGTCACATAATAGCTGACATCCGCAATCGCAACCACAACACGGTAATTACCACCAGAACGCTTTTCAGCAAATACAGCATCATCAAAGTCACGAGCATCTTCACCATCGATAGTGACAAGCGGTAGATGACGTATATCTGTACGACCTTTTATGTCTTTCTCAGTTGGCTCTTGATAGTCATCAGCTTGCTTAAGCGCAGCTTCGCTAAAATCTGATGGAATATCATAGTTGAGCAGGGTAGTCTCAATAATCAATTCACGGTCATTGTCATCAGACAGCACTTCAGTGATTTTACCAGTGGCAAATTCATGCTGGTTTGGCCAGTCAATGATATCGACTTTGACAGGAGCGCCTTGCTTAATATTTAGCGCCTGAACATTGTCATCAGTAACCGTAATCGGTTGATGATTGTTTGGGCTACCAAGCTCAACACAATAGCCGTCTTCATCACGAGCAAGTGTACCGATAAAGTTGTTTTGGCGACGTTCGACAACATCGACGATACGGCCTTCAGTACGTCCACGATTGTCTGTCGAAGTGCCGACAGCTGCTACCGTATCGCCATTGAATACCCAGCGCATTTGTTTTTCATGTAAAAACAAATCTGGCATATCACTTAGCACCACAAATCCAAAACCTTTTGGATGGGCAGAAACTGTACCTGAGACGATATCTTGCTTAGTCACTGTGCGATAGCGATAAGGACGACCATCACGATTCACCTGGCCATCACGCGCCATTGCCTTTAGGCGATTGCCCAAAGCATCAAACTGATCAGGGTCATCAATGTTAAAGGCTTTTGCCAATTGTTGATGCGTAACTTCCCCATGCTCATTAATCGTGCTGAGTATCAGCTCACGACTAGGAATCGGGTTGTCATATTTTTTTGCCTCACTTGAGGCGTTTGGATCATTCCAACTCATAAATTACCGTATCTATTTTTAAAATTATTAATAGTGGCTATCTTAACACGAACGACGTTGCAATATCTTGCGTCAATTGTCTTATGTGTATTCGGTAGCAGGAAGCGGTCAGTTTTCTGACGACCGCTATAGGGATAAATCAAATATCGATATCGACACTGCTAGATTGGTTAGTGATTTTTTTACTATCCAACTCTTTTGAGACTTCTAATACCGTAGTCTGATTCGATTTATCCAAGTATTTTTGTGCTTTATCTACTTCAGTGGTCAGTGTATTGACCGTTTGCTTCATATTCTCTAGCGCTTCAATTTTGTAATTACTAATCATATCCATAGTGTCATAGACATTATTGAAGGCATTTTGCAGTTTATCAAGCTCAATACTACTGCTAGTCGCCTGTTCGTGAATCTCACCTGACTGACGTTTGAGCATGGCTGAGGTTGATTCAATCAAACTACTGGTGGTTTTATTCAACGCAGTGATTTGATCTAATACCAACTTTTGATTGGTCATTGCTTGGGCAACAACAACAGCCGTGCGTAAAGCTGACACTGTGGTCGTGGTTGCGCGATCGACCCCTTTAATCAGCTCTAAGTTATTGCGGCGAATGGTATCAAGCGCCAAATAGCCTTGTACATTCACTGCTAACTGAGTTAAAAAGTCAGTGTTTTTTTGACGGACATAAAACAACATCTCTTCTTTAATAATGCGAGCTTTTTCTGGATCTGTTGCTTCTATCGCATAAACTTTTTGTTCTAGCTGTTCATCAATCTTTTTGCCAACGTAGACATACTGGCGAATAGACTGCATCAGCTCCCACATATTGACTTTTTCTTGCTCAATCATCGCATTGTCTTTGAGCAATTCATCTTTACCATTATAGAGACTGGTAACAACCGCATTGATATGTGATTGTGCTGATTCATATTGGCGGAAATAATCTTGTACTTTGTTGCCGAATGGAATGAGACCGAACAACTTGCGTGAGCTGGTCAGCTCTTTTTTGCTCGGATCCAAATCTTCAACAATCCCGCGTAGTTCCGTCAATGATTTGGCAATAGGAGAGTTGTCGAATAAACTGTCATTGAGACTTTTTGCGGGCAAATCTAACATTCGATTAGATACTTGTGCAGATTCACGAATCTCTTTGGTACCTAGATTATGAATAGACTGCACGTTCTGTCGAAACTCATCGCTATGCACAGAGTTGGTCAGCACATGATCAACAAAAGCATCAACCTTGGCATCGAGCTCAGGAATTTGGCTTTCATCCAATTTGACCATCTGATCTGCTTCACTTTTCTGTATTTCTTTGACAGGTTCAGGTGCTGTTAGAGAGATACTGGGAGTTGTAGCGTTTTCTGGTGGCGTCAATTCTTGCATGAAATATCCTCTGATATCGGAGAAGGGAAGTGTTTTTTGTCAACGACTCTGACAGTCGTGGTATACATTGTTTTTATTTATACACTTAGCTTTTACACACTTATAGATTTGCCTTTAGCTCGTACTAATTTTTATTAAATGATCATTAGTTACTGCTAAATACTGACTAGTAAATATAACTAGACCTTTAGATTACCGTGTAATCAGAAAGTTGAGAAGATGGATTTTGTAAAGTAGCGTCAGTCAATGATGCTAGGCTATTATGTTCAGTACAGAAATGTCCATTACTGTCGTTTTTGAACTTAGATAATAAAAAACCATCAATATCCCGCAGCATATTGATGGTTAGAGTTATAAATAGCTATATAGACTAACAGCCACCACTCAAAGCAATCCAATAGACAGATTACTTTTTCTTAGTGGGTCCAAGCAGCATACCCATCTGACGACCTTCCATCTTAGGGTACTGTTCGACGTTTGAGATATCAGCAGTATCTTCAATGATACGATCAAGTTGTTTGCGACCGATATCTTGGTGCGCCATTTCACGTCCGCGGAAACGGATGCTAATTTTAACTTTGTCTTGATCTTCCAAGAAGCTCACGATTTTTCTCAGTTTAACCTGATAATCGGCTTCTTCGGTGCTAGGACGTAGCTTCATCTCTTTAAGCTGAGTCTGCTTTTGGTTTTTCTTAGCTTCTTTCGCTTTTTGTTTTTGATCATAGAGGAAATGCTTATAATCCATGATCTTACATACTGGCGGTTTGGCATCTGGAACCAATTCGACTAAGTCTAAGTTGTCTTCGCGCGCCGCTTTCATCGCGGTTTCAATATCGACCACGCCCATTTGTTCGCCGTCTTCTTTAACGAGACGGACTTCTTTGGCGTTGATATCTTCGTTGATGTTCAAACGGTTGGACTGTTTAATAGGTATTACTCCTCATCTGTTTTTGGGGTCTGTCGGCCTTTTTTACCAACAGCGGTCTGTACTAATGTAATAAATTCAGAAATGCTCATCACGCCAAGGTTCTCACCTTCACGCGTTCGGACGTTGACACTGCCCGATTCGACTTCTTTATCTCCTAATACTAGCATATAGGGAATACGTTCTAATGTTTTCTCTCGTATCTTAAATCCAATCTTTTCGTTACGCAAGTCACTAGTGGCTCGCAAACCTGCATTTTTGAGCTCATTAACCACATTTTCACAAGCATCTGCCTGTTTATCAGTGATATTCATGACAACGACTTGTTGCGGTGCTAGCCATACTGGCATCCAACCGGCATAGTTCTCAATCAATATACCGATGAAACGCTCAAATGACCCTAAAATGGCACGGTGCAGCATAATAGGTACTTCACGCTCATTTTGCTCGTTGACGAACTCCGCATCGAGACGCTCAGGCATATTTGGATCAACCTGAATAGTACCGCACTGCCAGACACGGCCTAAACTGTCTTTCAAACTAAATTCAATCTTCGGACCATAGAATGCGCCTTCACCTGGCAGATATTCCCAGTCAAGACCTGAGCTATCTAGCGCATCGGCCAATGCTTTTTCAGCAAAATCCCAAGACTCATCGCTACCGACACGTTTTTCTGGACGGGTAGAAAGCTTCATAATAATCTTGTCAAAGCCAAAGTCGTCATAAACGGCAAGGGTTAACTTGATAAAGTCCGCGACTTCTTGCTGAATTTGCGCCTGCGTACAAAAGATATGCGCATCATCTTGCGTAAAGCCACGCACGCGCATCAGACCATGTAGCGAACCCGACGGCTCATTACGGTGACACGAGCCAAACTCTGCCATACGTAGCGGTAAATCACGATAAGATTTCAAACCTTGATTAAATACTTGCACGTGACATGGGCAGTTCATTGGCTTTACCGCGTAATCACGGTTTTCGCTAGACGTCGTAAACATATTGGTTGCGTAGTTGCCCCAATGGCCTGAGCGTTCCCACAAGCTACGGTCGACGATTTGCGGCGTTTTAATTTCTTCATAGCCATTATCGTATTGTACTTTACGCATATATTGCTCAAGCACTTGATAAATTGTCCAACCATTGGCATGCCAGAACACCATACCCGGTGCTTGCTCTTGCATATGAAATAGGTTCAGCGCTTTACCGATTTTACGATGGTCACGTTTTTCTGCTTCTTCGATGCGCTGGATATAAGCCTTTAGCTGTTTCTTATCAGCCCACGCAGTACCATAGATACGTTGTAACTGCTCATTTTTCGCATCGCCGCGCCAATAAGCACCTGACATTTTTGTCAGTTTAAATACTTTCAAAAAGCGCGTGTTTGGCACATGCGGGCCACGGCACATATCCACGTATTCTTGGTGATGATACAAGCCAAACGCTTCTTCACCTGGCATATCATTAATAAGTTTTAGCTTATAGTCTTCGTTACGTGATTCAAATATCTCAATCGCTTCGGCACGTGGCGTCATTTTTTTGATAACGTCATAATCTTGCTTGATCAGCTCCATCATGCGTTTTTCAATCGCTTCCATATGCTCAGGCGTAAATGGTGTTTCACTAAAGATATCGTAATAAAAACCATCATCAATAACAGGACCAATGACCATTTTCACATCAGGATATAGCTGCTTAACAGCGTGACCTAATAGATGAGCGCATGAGTGACGAATAATATCGACACCGTCGTCGTCTTTTGGCGTTACGATTTCAACATTGGCATCAGCGACGATAGGATCATGAGCGTCTACCAGATGACCATTTACACGTCCAGCAACCGTCGCTTTAGCGAGTCCTGTCCCAATACTTTGCGCCACTTCCATGACTGTTGTATGACCGTCAAAGTCTTTTACACTACCATCGGGTAAAGTAATCGCTACCATAATCTATTCGCCTATTATTGGGTCCGTTGGCAGTGATGATTGCAACCATCAATCATATAACCGTAAGACCGCATCAATTATATCTAATCATCGTGATATGTTGTGAAAGGGACGCATTACCTAGAGTCTTACTATGACTATATAAGCTAAAGCTGATGTAAGGCTTAAAGCCAGTTAATCAATAGCATTGCAACAAAATGCATTTCACTATATGAATAATACAATAGCCGACATATATAAGTAATGCAGCAAAATACCTATTATAGCAAAAACCGTCTCTCAACACTAGATATCAAGGGATTACGCGACGACTAATATAAGAGCCATATCTTATGATAAAGGTAGTATCAAATACTGAACTATATAGGATAATATATTGAAAGCATCATATAACTTCGAATAACTTAGCTTGTATATAGTGCTAATTATATGAATATCAACATTCAAAAATATAAGAGGTAATTTGTTTAAGGAAAATACTCAAGAATGACAGGACAAATAAGTCGAGTTATGAAGATCAAACAAGCTTATCTTCATTAAAAATTGGCGCGCTAAATAATATTGCACACTAGTATTCAAGAAAATAAAGAACCTCAGTTTTATAACCCATTGAAAAAAATGCAGATTTATTCATCTACTAAAATAAGATTAAAAACATTAATAAAACGGGTTGACACAAGAGTTAAACCGTCTATAATACGCACCTCATCAAGACGAGCTGGAAGTAGCTAGTGTGTAGATTACACATTAATAACTCAGTTAACTTGTTGAAACAAATTAAAAAAAGAAGTTGACAGACTATTAAATCATGATATGATGGTCAGCTCGCTAAATAGGATAAGCCACATTGGCTGACTTGTTTAGTTTGAAATACTAGCACTGGACGACAGTGTCAGACATTATTTAAAAGCATAACTAAAGAACAACTTGTGTG